>Ga0194113_10001504_pt1 | contig 31992 bp, 23 predicted proteins | sample TA2MahC200mmetaG_FD_146193 | JGI IMG/M metagenome (GOLD analysis project Ga0194113, IMG submission 146193) | Freshwater microbial communities from Lake Tanganyika, Tanzania - TA2015017 Mahale Deep Cast 200m | ecosystem: Environmental > Aquatic > Freshwater > Lake | place: Tanzania: Lake... | reverse complement strand
CCTCCTGTGCAGTGGTGCCCTATTCTGCCACAATACACCGAAAAGGACAATGGGGACCATGCCTCAGATCTATCTCAACATAATGTCGAATTTTCCGATAGACTCAATTGCAATCTCCGCAGATGCTGAAGAATCTATTGTGAAGAACTCGGAGAGTACATCTTTGATCGCTTGTAACTGTAGGTACATTGAACTGACTGGTATGGAATAGAATTTAGAATGAATCGAATCCATCTCCAAGCGCTGCGTTCTTCTCTCATCCGAGTTGGTGCTGGCATGGAAGAGGTCGAGGAATGAGAGGCGATTTCGGAAGCCTATAGCTTCAAGCCTTGAATAGTAGTCCGAAAGCAGCTGCAATGCGGATACGAATTCCGTTTGCTTTTCCAGAGTTCGCAAGAGAGTAGCAATGCGTTCTGCGAGTTGAAAAGATAGCACTTAGGGCAAACCTCCTCCCGTCCAACAAGCTTCGAAAAGGCTTCGGTCGGTCAAGCTAGACCCTGGGCTGCAAGGCCGTGACAGTATGCTTCTTACGCTCCTGCCAAATGATCACCTTCATGCCCTATTCTCTCCAGCTCCTCGCCAGATTAAGGATGATAGCTCACGATAGTACGCTCCGGCGTAATCCGCCAGCCCTTGGAGTGCCGCGGCAAACTGCTCGTCATCGAGTTCCGCTGCTGGTACATCCCGGATCAACTCTAGATCGCCGTCGGCGTCGAAAGCGAACTTCATTACAGGTATATCGTGGTTAATCTGGCCTATTGTGATGTACAACTCACTGGGATAACCGCTCTCGGGCTGCTCGATGAACGGCACGATGGTAAAACGGACATACCTGTCCCCAAGCCCGTCTTCTATCCGCAACACAAAGAGACTGAAGGCTTGCTCGGTGCCATCTCCCAGTGTCGTTGCGAACGCCGAACTGATACCCCCGTCGCCCACCGACTCGAAGGCCATGTTGCGCTGAGTGAAGAAGCTGGCTAGGTCCTCCATCTGGTTTCCTCCGTATATAGTCTAGATTGGTTTCTTGGATATAGGTCCATCCCTTGGATGCTCGTAGAGTCTCACGCCTTGCCCCTTGTGCTTAACGCTATAAGCTGCAAAGTAGTTAGTAACCTTTCCCTTCTTGTAGAGCCGATAGAGATCGTCCGCTCCTTTAACGCCCGCGGCCCTTGCCTTCAATAGATTACGCTCAACGTATTTGGGACTTGTCTGCTGCACACCCGAACTTGGGGGAGGATAATGAGGTGAGCGCGTCTTGATCTCGTTTGTGGTACCGGCGATAGGCCGCCTCATCTTGTTGTACGTGAGACTCCCCAGATCGATACCGTGCACTCCATCGTGCTGTAGCCGAAACACCCTATCTTGTCCCATGTAGTATAATCTGTTGCGGGTCGCTCTCTCGCCCATCAGTTCTACGGCCTTGCCCTTCTGTGCCAACGACACGCTGGGAAGCTTGCTCACCGGCCGAGGCGGTGGTACGATCACCCGAGGCGAGGTAACTCGAGGCTTGGGCCCCGTTGGCCTGGGTGCCCGTGGGGTAGGTACAGGCATTTTAGGGCGAAGCTGGGACATGGACGAATCACCTCCTCTCCTGGAAAATAGCCAGCAAATCCGTTGCGTTGCGCCCCTGCAGTCGGCTAGCGATTTGAGTAAAGACGGTTGCCTCTTGTGCTGGGCCTGCTACATCCTTGTGCACGGTCAGCCAACTACGGATAGCCCGACGCACAGCGGGCCAGTTGTCTGCATCAATGTGTTGGCGGACGCTCTCCACTAGATCGGCATCCAAATGCTCTTCCACAGGTTGCCAGATCTCTTCTACTACCGTGCCGTGGCCTTGATTGCGATAGCGCACCTCTGGGATGGGATCAGCCGGTGGCGGCAGCAGACCAGCCTGATCCGCATTCTTGTGCATTTCCCGCCGCTCTTCTTCCATAGAAAGATTCGCAGAGAGACGAGCCTTGCGCAGTTTATCCAGCACTTTTGGAGCGCGGGTCAGGACAGGCTGTCCGGAGGCATCATCCAGCATGATGGCGTCTCCTGGCTGTAACCGCGTGCGGGCGTACCGCTGCTGGGCAAGGCTCAGATTCAGGACATTGCTTAGGTGTTCAAAGCCAATTCGATCATTCAGCCGACACATGATATTGATCTTGGCATTATCCAGCACGCCGCCGACAAGCGAGGAAGGCCGTTGATCCAGGACCATGATGCCCTGTCGGAACTTGCGCACTTCCGCCAACAGATTGTTCATCTCCTCTGCGCTCTTGCCCCGCACATTGCCCTGATTAGGGCCGGCAGTAGCCACCGTCTCGGCTGATAGCAAGCGGTGGGCTTCTTCGATTAACAGCAGATGCGGTTTCTCCTTCCGGGCACCCTGGCGGTAGGCATATTCTATGTGCCCCGCCAACTGAGTGATGAGGAATGCCATAATCAGGGCGATGGCGCTGGGGTCTCCCAACGCACCCATCTCGATCACCGCCGGCCGAGTGAGCAAAAGTTTGAAGAAACTGGTATCACTATTGCGCACGTTGAGGATGTGCCCTTGGTTGTTTAATATGCTGTTGACCCGAATCTTGGAAGCCCCGGTCAGGATTCCGCTGGCCTCGGTGCCCTTGCCGTAATCCGGCAGCACGTTCTCATTCAGTTCGTCTTCTACAGCTCGGGCAAAGTCGGCCAGGCAGGGAGAAGGACGGTTGCCGCCTTTTTCAGCCAAAGGCCATTCGTAGGGCGGGCGGCTGTAAACTCGGGCCAAGGCAGCCTCATAGATGGCCGGCAATGGATCCCACATCTCATACGCGGCCTTGAAGCAACCAAGCAGCCGAGTAATGTGCCCCCGTGCAGTAACACCAGGTGGCACCTCAAATGGATTGAAGCGGAAGGGCAAGCCCTCTTCGTCCCCCAGGGTATAGACCAGCAGATCATCCTGGAGCGCCGGCTCCGCGTACAGGTAGCGGTACTCATGCCCGGTAGAGGGATCCAGCACCAGGAAGGGAACCTGGTGCTCTTTCCAGAGCTGTATGAGGAGATGGATGGCCAGATTGGTCTTGCCACTACCCGGTGCGCCGACCAGTAACGAGGGCTTCTCCAAATCACTCAGACGCAGCTTGAGGTCAAGTACCCTGTTCTTACCCACCTGCTCGGGATCGGGACTCAGGCACAGAGCGCGTTGGTATAGATAGCCAAAGCTGACCAGAGGTCCATCCTCAGGCGTCAATCGCCCTATAGAGACCACCTCTGGGGGGATGACGAAAGGCACATCCGCAGTGCTGAGGGCCGTGGTCTGTCCTGCTTGGGGCATTACCGGCAAGTGGAACAGCCCCACGGCCTCCTGGGCTGTAACAGTATGGCGCAGACACCGCAGTCTAGGGCCTGCAGAAGAATCGCTCCAATCCAGATGCCCTAGCCAGTGCAAGCTATGCAATGCCGCTGTTTTATCATGTTCACTGGCCGTCTGGACCACTTCTGGACGCACCCAACCCAGGTCCGCATCTGATGTGCCTCCTGAGGGAGAAGAGAGGGCCACCCTTACAGCCTGGATCAGCGCCTCTGGCACCGCTCCTTGCGCCGCCAACGAGACACGCATATCGAACAACTGGTCTTGCCACGCCAGCAACTGGCCATACACGTAAGCCCCTCGACGCGCTCTTGTTACGAGATAATCCGTTAGTCCTTGGGCACTCATGGCCTCAGCACGCTGCATGGCCTCAAGCACAGTGCGATCTCCAGGCTCTCTGGGCAAGGCCTGAGCCATTTGTGCCAGTCGCTCGGCTCGCTGGGTGCCCTTCTCCACGATCGTGCCGAACTTCTGCGCCAGGGTAGCCACATCCTCCTCTTCCACTAGAAAGGTCGGCTCCAAGACAATACTGATCAGTGTTGACCGCCGCTGGTCGGCCAGTATCTCAATGAGCGTCAGCCACGGGTCGGAGCGTGTATCGGCCCAGAAGGGATGAGGGATATACTCATGACGGCCATCAGGAAAGGCAGGCGAGAGATAGTCCTCATACTTCCTCAGGTCCACGATGGTCAACTGGGTGTCGGGTATCTTTTGTCCTGTTACCAAGCCAAGGTCGTTGGCGGTCAGGCGGATGGGAGAACCATAGTTGAAAAGGCTTTCTGTGGGGAAGAGTTGCTGGACTTGGATGGCCAGGGACTCCGCCTCTTCTAGGGCCTTGATATAATTCTCAGCAGCCACCCGGCATAGCAGGTAAACACCAACCTCAGACCCCAGCCTGGATCGCTCAGGGTGTGCCATCACATGCAAGCCGATGGCAGCACGCCGGTTTGGGTCATGGAGCGCCCGAACAAAGGTGGCGAACCTGTGCAGCACTTGCAACGCGTAGGACTCCGATGATACTACCCCTTCGCGTGCCAAAGGTAGGGCGGGCACACGGAATCCGGCCAGACTGTGCGTCAGTTGTATCTCCCGGTGGTCAGCCCCGGCTACCTTATAAGGTAGTGCTTTATCACTAGTTAGCAGCAGCCTCGTTCCCTGCGACACCTAGTAGCCTCCTGGTTTGCCAGTACAAGTCCCAGACGGTTGTCCTGTTGTAGTCATAGTACCCCGGCCTGAGACTGACATAATCAGAGCCTCTATCCCGGCCATTGATCAGGACCTCTGGCGGCTTCTCCGGTGACCACCAAGTGACCTTCAACTCGTCACCATTCTCCAAAAGGAAGGTGAAGATATCCAGATGCCCACCGGAATCCTGCAACTGATTGGGCACGCGGTCATCTACAAGCTGGCGCTCCCATTTGAGACGCTCCTGGTGACTCACGCCTTGTGGAATCTGTGGGACTGATATATCTTTATCTTCCAGTTGATTCAAGGCCATGACGGTTATCTGTTCCGGTAGACTATTCCGCTGCCCCACCAGGCTGGCAGCTTGGCTGGATACCCTGAGGACATCCTGCATGGTGTAGCCGGATGCTAGAAAAGCCTCCAATACCTGATTGGCGGCCCGGGCACGGAACTCCAAGGCCTTCTCAGGAGGTGCTGTGCCTTCTAGCATGCGCTGGAAGACGTCTTTGTCCAGGGACTCAAAGAGACGGGCGGTTTCCACCCGGTCATTTGCCTGTCGCAGGCTGTCAAACGAAGCGGCCAGCCCCTCTGCCAGCTTCTTGCTGCCTTCCACCCCTTCTACGTCCACGCTGTGAACGCTTAGGCCAGTCTCCTGAATCTTGGGATCGGTCATCACCCGTTGCTGAATGTCCTCCTCCGCGGCGGCAATGAGGGCTTCTTCATAGCGCATGAAGGGCAAGGTGTCACGAGCCGCGCGCCGAACGGCGTTGCGCACGGCAGTCACAGGGTTGACGGCGGAATGGAGCTGGCCGATCTGGGCGGGAGAGGTTGTTACCTGTACCCGGATATCATACCGCATGGTTACCCAGCCACCTCGCTGCTGGTCAAATCTGGGGTCGAAGCTGGGGATGTCTGTAATCTCCACCAGGATCTCAAAAGCGCTGAGCACTGACTGCACTCTGGGAACAGGGTTGCCTACAAGGTTAAGTTTCCAGAAGTACTTGTCCCAATGACGCGCTTCTCCCACGCTATAGATGAAGACGTCATTGAATCCCATATCTGCGATGTAAACCCTGTCCTTGTCCATGGGCAAACGGTATACCTTAATCAGCCCCATGGTCACAGCCGTCACTAGGGGGTAGACCGGAGTGAGACTGGCGAAGCCAAAAAGATCTTCGTCCCGGGCGACTAACTTGCTTTCAGCCATTGCTATCCCTCCTCTCCCTTAGTCGTCAGAAGGGCCCAAATCGGTTCTGCGACCGCCTTCACTATGGCCAGGCCCACTATAGTAGCGATACAGAACGCCGCCACTGTAACGAGCACGCCCACGACCAGGGGAAGTCCTGCTGCAACACTGATCATGACTCCCACGATCAATCCCAGAATAGCCATTATGGTCACTATGACCAGTAGCCAGACCATGGTCTGAGCTTCATAACGGTGCCACCCCCACTTCCAGCGACGACCGGACGTTATGTAGTTGATTCTACGACGGGCCATAGGTCTATCCCTCCTTCTTGCAAATTCTACAGGCTCATGCCAGAGCTACCTTGTCCTTGGGCTTATGGACAATCTATCCATTCCCTCCGAATCCATCCCTTGGTCTCCGCATCCTTCCGTTTGATCAATACCTTGATCCAGTCATTGCGGAGAGCAGGATTGGTGGGCACGTCTCGTAGGATGCCGACACTTTCACCTTGCAGCATGTATCCTGCATGATTGGCGGGATTATCAGGGTCAGCCCCTGCCTCATTGAAGACCCATTGCTGCCACTTGGCGATGCACTGGGCAATGGTCACTGGTGTAGCCGTCGGCGTGGGCGTCACCGTGGGTGTGGGCGTTATTGTGGGCGGCCTAGTAGGCAGTGGCGTAGCTGTCACCACCACAGGCGTATTGGTGGGTACGGGTCTTACGACCACATTGATTATCGGAACACTGACCCGAGCGCAGGCCAATAAGAGGATGGGTGCTATGAGCACGACAATAGATGCCCAGATCTGCCGGTTCTCAGCCTCCTTCAGAGCCTTGCCCAAAACCTCACGCGATCTTTCTTCAGCCCGGGTGAGGTTCTTCACTTGGTCCAAGACTTTGCGTTGCTCACTGAGTGGTGAACGCAAGGACTTCCGGAAGCGCCCCGCCTTGGGTATAGCCTTCACCGTGTCCAAGAACACATCAAGGGCACGCTGACGCTCTTTGAGCCACGCTAAACGTTGGCCCAAGGAGACGGTAAGGGCCACTACCTTGGTCGGTAGTGTCTGCGACAACCTCAGTCCATCTGCCGCATAGGCATCCCACTGGCTATGCCGCTGCTCCAACTCGGTCTGGGCCACAGAGCCTTCATCCGCTAACTGCATGACCTGCTGTAGCCAGAGTGCGATCTTCTGCATGGACTCGTAGGCCTGTCTGTGTGGTTCAGCCAGGTCTAGCTCCAGTTGCTGTGCTATCCCCACATGTTCGGCAAGGTCCCGAAGAAGCGCTGACAGCGTTTTAGGAGGAGAGTCTTTCTCTACGCCTTCCTCTGTGACCTCTTGGGGTTCTGTGACAGGTGACAGTGCGCGTTCAACATCCTGGGGTAAAGCGGGCAGGTTATTCATCAGATGAGCATAGTCATTCACATCCTTGGTCCATCGCTCCGTCAGCGTCCGGCACTCTTCATTCAGTTTTGTGAAAGGTGAACCCCGATTCACCATGCGCATCGCTTCGTTGAACTTGCCCCAGGCAGCCAAGCTCTTGGCCTCGGTGATGCGATTACGGACGCGCTCTGCCTGTCGTCTCGCCTCTTGGGTCTTCTGGCGAAGGCCGATTAGCTTGGGTATCAAACCATCCGGCACGCCTGACTGTTCCACCTGCTTTATGGCATTCTCTGCCTCAGTGAATTCCAGTTGATCGATCCTGTCTGTGATCTCCTGCTCTAGCTGGGTGACGCTGGTTTCAACGGAGGTTTGCCACTGACTATAGGCGCTTAGCGCCAAGCCAGCCTTACTGTCCAATTCAATGCTTGCCTGTTGTTGGCGTATCTCTTCGGCTGCGGCTTTACCAGCGCCCAGGGCGTATCGCTCCGCAAGAGATAGGCTGCGGCTGGAAGCCGTCACACCTACAGACAGCGCCGCATCTAATACGGATTCTTTACGTTTCTCCCAGTCCAACTTATGGCCGATCTCTAGCTGGAGTACCTGGGCTTCCAGGGTCACAGCCTCTCTGAGCGAGCCCTCCAGCGTCTTGTGCGCACCCTGCAAATCCCCACCTGTATAGGATTGTTGGGCCTGAGTGAATAGCGCCTTGGCGCGTTGTCGTGCTACACGCCGATTAATGTCTGAGATCAGCGCTGATATCGTCGGGTCGGAGCGGGCTGGATCTGTAGCGGCCAGGCTGGCAATGAGGTCCAGCCCACCTTGCAGGTCACTCTGCAGGCATTCGTCCAAACGGGTGATGATGTTAGCTAAACGTTTGCCTTCTGCGGTACGTGACAAGGCCTGGGCGATCTGCCCGGCTATTTGGGACTGCAGTTGCTCATCGCCTGTCCGCTCCGCAAATCGCTGGGCCTTACGCAGGTAGTTGATGTCGGCGTCATGCTCCCCATGGTATTGCGCCATGGCCTGCCAGAAGCCGGCCAGGAGTTCGGCCACAACAGGGCGGTTACCTACGCGGGAACTGGCAAGACGTTCCGCCGCTGGCACCTGCTTGACCAAGTCCCTGCCGATTTGGACGGCATTGTGGACGTCCAGACGGTCTGCGGACAGTTGGGGGCACTCCGCCAAGAAGGCATCCAGCAACCTCTGTGCCATGTCCGGGCCAGATAGATCAAATGCCTGCTGCCTCCATTTCTCCAGTCGGTCCTTGAGCTGTGCCGCCTGAATGCAATCCAATGTATCCTGAACGTGCGCAAATAAGGCCTGGAAGGCGGCACGCTCCTGATCGGCGACCTGTCGACGCGCTTCCACACGGTCAATCAGCGTTTGGTAAGAAGAAAGATCGCTCGCTTCCAGCCCTAAGGCGACCATATCGACCAAGGTTTTCCGTGCCGCCTCCACATCACCCCGTAGCTCCAGTGCCTGCTGCATCTGTCTATATAGGACTTGCCTCGAATCACCTATCAGCCGGCTGATTTCGTCCCTGAGACTTTGCTCAAGTTCACCCAGACCTGGATAACTGGCGTCTAGGTTCCGCGCCAGGGCCAGATTGGCCCGCGCCTCCTTGAGGCCGTCCAGGGTGTGTTGCCCCAGGAGACGCAAGGCATCTTGCACTTTTATCTTGGCATCCTCGCGGGCCTTTTCCTTCTCCTCTATCTCCTGGAGAAGCTGCGCAATCTTCTGGTTTTCAGCCGGCTCAAGGGCAATTGGTCCAGCACGATCCACGGGTTCGCCTGGTCTGGGCTCTGGGGCATTACCGGCACGCTCAGCCGCTTCCACCAGCCCCCGAGCCTTGGGCAGTTGGCCATTCTTGAGCGCGGCCTGCGCACTCTGCAGCCTCTCGTCGATCGTCTCACGTACGGACCTGACGAGGTTTTGCATGTAGAGATCAGCGTCTGCGCTTGCCAGAGGAGCCTCTGCCTCAAGATTCGCGGCCCGGTACTCTTGGACCAAGCTGACGGCGTTATTATACCTGGCACGCCAGTTCTGTGATTTCTCTAGGGATCGTTTGACCGCCTGAAGGTTTTCAATCTTTGTGTCGTATTCTCTTGTGGCGCTCTTGCCGCCAGCGCGGGTGCGTAGTTTCTCTAGCTCTTCACGCTTGGGACGCAACTGGTCGTCCGGGACATTGCCCAGATCTTCCAGGCTGCGCAGTAAGATACCCGCCTGGGTCCAGTCGCTGTCCTGCAGTGCCCGATCCAGAGCCAATAGCCGCGCCTCAGCAAGTTGGGCTCTCTGGACCTGCGAACTGGCAAGCTGCATCTTGGTGGCTAGGTCCGGGTCGCTGGCCCAATTAGAAAAGGCAGATTCTGCCTGAGCAAGTCTGATCTCAGCATCCTGCCAGCGACGGGCATCGGCCAAATCCTGCGCCTCAGCGCACAGCCTCAGAGCCTCTTGCCTGCGCGCTTCTAGCGCTGCCCCCTCAGCACGCTTCAGCCCACTGGCATGCTCGGGATGAGACTCTATGGTTCTTGGTAGTTTCTGCAGGCGGTTCAGAGCTTCCTGAGGCTGGTTTGGGATCAACTGAGTAGCCGCCTGGAAATCGCCCGCCAACTTCTCCCGCTCGCTCAACAGCGCAGAAATGGTGATGCGGTCTGCATCGGCCAACTCGGCCTCTGACTTGGCATACTCCTGGCGCGCCTCCTCCAACCGCCAGGTGCTGATTAGCTCAAGTATATGACTAGTCGTCTCGCTTGATGTTGTCACGTCCATGCTCTCCCGATCAAGTTTTGGGCTGATTCAAGCCGCCCACTAGCTGCTCGCCCTGGGCAATCACATTGCGCTTAAGGTTGCACAGCGTCTACCGGAATCCACCCAATCAGGCGCACTTTGCGCCAGTTCCCATGAATGGGGTCAGTGCCGCGGTCTCCATACACTGCGTCTGGCCTGATCTCTTCAACTAGTGATGTGACTGCCAGTAAGGCTTGAATATCCTTGAACTCGCCCTCGTCAGCACGCTGGGTAGGTGAGCGCAGTGACCGGGCACCCGGCTGGATGCCTTGCACCGTATCGCCTACGATGGTCAAGTTCGCCTCATAAACAACGAACTCTGCTTGCACCTGTACGGCGCCAGCCATAGGCGGTGCAAGCGTTGTCACTTCTGCCGTCACGGGCTTCCCCTGACGATCCTGACCCTTGAATTTATACGTCCACAGAGGCTGCTTCAATTGGTTGTCCCGGTAGACCTGGCTCTTTGCATTCACAACTTTGAGAACCGAACCGGCCGGCCAGGGGGTCAGTATTGGACTTGGTGTGGGAGACACCGATACTACCGGTGTACGTGTAGGTACCACAGGTGGCGCAGGCGTATGGCTCGGTACGGGTACAGAGGGAGGTGGCAATGCCTGTCCCTCTTGAGTGGACTCAGTTGGGACCATCCTGGTAGGGGTCGCAGCAGGCGGAGATGGTGCAGGCACCAGTGTGGGTGGGATACGATCAGGTCTGCGGTCGCCCAGCATAGCCAGTGCCAGAACTACAATCCCGACCATGGCTACGAGATTCAAGCCGAGCAAGGCCCAGTCAATGGGACGCGGCCGTTTACCCGATTCCTCCAGTTTGCTCAGCCTCTCGTTCAGCGATAGATCAGCCTTTTCTTTCACCATAGGCAGCGGTTTATCCCTCTGCCTTGGGGTCTCCACATGGCCGCTGACACCCAGAGTGGGTTGCCGTGGTTGCTCGCCAGAGGATTCAGCAGCGGTTTCATTGATTCGCGGCAACTCTGCCTTCTTTGCCGGTTCCTGCGCGCCTGGCGCAGTTGTACCTGCCATAACCAGTCGCAGAGCATCAACTTCTTCTTTGGTCTCTCGCAAATAGTCCATCAGATATAGATCTACTCTTGCCCTTACCCGCTCTGACAAATGCCCCCTCACCTCGTCAAATCTGGGGCTGGAACTCTCCTGGATCTCCAGTCGTTTCAAAAGATCTATGGCTTCCTGGGTCCACTCGACGTCAGGTGCGTGCTGCAAGAGCCGCTCGGCTTCGCTCAACAGTCTCAGGTCGTTGGCACGCTTCGCCTGTTTGTCCAGATCCTCTCTGAATTCTTCATCTATCAGCAGCCTTTCAGGAACCTTCTCGACCAATCTCAAGGCCTGATCCGCCCTATTCTGCTGGAGAAGAGCCTCTACCTCACTGGCTATGCTTCGTCTCCAAGCCTTAAGCACCAGGCCACGGTATCGATCCTGGAAAGACGGTGGCGTAGCAGATAGGCGTCCCTCCAGTTCTGCCCAATCCCCTTTCTCCGTTTTGAGTTGCTCCTCAAAATGCTTGGCCAGCGTCTGATAACGTGACTCGACCTCCTGTAATCTGGTCTGAACCGACGCCTTGACCTCGTTGACGTGCTGCCATTGCTGATTTGCCCGGCTCCGCTGTGTGGTAGTTGGCGACAGAGTGGGTAGAGACTCACGCAAGCCCTCCAGATGGTTCAGCGCCTCCAGCATCTGCTCCAGATCGCCTTTCTGTGAGTCTAGCATCGTATCATCCATCGTCGTATCAGAGGTCAATATCCGCTGTATCGCGTCAGGAACAGCCTGTAGGGCAGCAGCTACGCTAGCTTGCCACTGGTAACAGGCCGACTTCCCCTGAGGCGTCTCCCGATACGTTTCCTTCATGCCGCGGCCGAGCTCGTTCAGCCCCCACAGTAACTGATTAAGATTGCTCAACTGTGAGTCTAGGGTGCCAGCACCTGTGGGTAGAGACATAAGCAAGGCTAGTCCCTTTTCCTGGCTGCTCCGTAACGTATCGGCCAAGCGCCCGTACCAGTGCTGCCATGTCCACTGGATCTGAAGAGCTCCCGAGTATTGCAGTTCGAGATTGCGCAGAGTCTCGCCTATATTCAGCAGAGCCTGCACTTGCTCGGGGATATCGCCCACATTCTGGACAGACCCCATCTTGACGAGACGTTGCTCTACATCCCCCACGGCCTTTTCCAGATCGTCGATGGTCTGCAGCCGCCTCTTGAGCTGATCTGCTAGCAGAGATACAGTAGACCGGCCTGCTACCATTCCTTCCCTGGCGGCCAGCCGACTAAGAGGAAAAACGATGTCCTGTTTGTCCCAGGAACCCAAGGCCTTCTCGAGCTGGGACTGGAGTCGTATTTGCTCACCAAGATCATTTACTCGCCCTTCCAGGCGCCTCACCAAACGGGCCGCCATCGGGTTCCCCGCAGCGATGACACGCAAATCACTAAGGGCTTGCGTTGCTACCTGGTAATCGCTACCCCTCAGGGCGGTAAGCAGTTTATCCCGGTCATGGACAACACGATCGCGGAGCTGTAACTCTGCCTCCGCCTTGTCTTGAACCAACTTGAGCAGCGGATGTTCGGGTACCAGATCATGAACCTTATGGAGCAAGTCGAGAGACTCAGCGGGATCTTCTCGTCGCTCGGCCCCTACCAGCCAGGTCCAGGCCATGGCCTCCGTGCGAAATCCGGCGTAGGCTGCCTCCCAGACGTGCGCCAGGTCCAACTGGCTGGATTTTCCCTCCCTGCTCACGGGTTCGCCCGCTTGGCAAAGGGCTTTCAGGTCTTGCTGCAGTGCATCGCCACTGATTTCCAGAGTATTGCCTACGGCGTGGCTGCGGCCCCCCACCAAATCCGTGATCAACTTCTTCCATACTTCGTCTTGGCTGGATCCTACACGGTCCCAGATGGCATAGGCTGACCAAGCCAGAGCCAACCGGGCATCTTGCGGGCGCAAAAGCCGGGCTGCAGTCAAGAGGGGCTCATGTTCGTTCGTGGATTGCCGCCGCAGCCTGCCGGATGCTAGGTTGAACTCCGTGACGCATTGTTCAGCTGCCTTTTCGGCCAGAGGCAGACAGCTCTTCCAAGCGGCAAGCGAAGTTTCATTGCCTGGATTCTGCAGTAAACGGATGCTGACTTTTGCCATGTCCTGGATCAATGTTTCAGGTTCAGGATGCCAATTGACACTCAGGGAAACGGGGACTGCATCGGTCGGCTGATCATTCGTGGAACATGACCATAGGGCCAACAAAGCTCCGAGTTCCTCCAGAATGGACGTCCATGCCTCATCAACAAGCTGGCGAGCATGTGGTTCTACGTTGCGAGTGCGTTGCTCAACAGCACTGGGAACTTTCACCAGATCACGCAGACGGGGCAAGAGCGGGTTTCCCCAGCACAAGGCCAGTTTAGCCAGCAGACACCAAGTTGCGTAGCTCAGCCTGCGCCCCTTTTCATCGACCATGTCAGGTAACGACCAACCCAGAGGATGCAAGGCCCTCCTAGGGTCATCCTGGCTTTGGCCCGTGAACAGTTCTGGCAGCCGTTCACAGAACTTCAAGACGTCATCCCGTAACTCAGGGAGCGATGCGTTCGTCTTGGCCACGTTCCAATCAATGATAGTGATTTGCCAGGGATCGCGTTGCCAAAAGATGTGATCCAGGGGTTTCACGTCCAGGTAGGCTATACCTTTGCGGGCGCAAGCCTGCAGGACTTCAGCAAACTCAATGGCGATGCGCAGCGCCTCCGGTTCCGATAGCTGGCAACGGCGACACGGCCTCCCATTGGCTAGTCCTTCAATGTGACCAGAACGGCCATCTATTGGCTTAAGCAGCACGTCCACAGCGTCTACAACACGCCGAGGCAGACCTGCCGCGGTCAAGGCCATTTGTGCCTGCGTTAGCACCACATTCTCGGCGCCAATGCCTGGTGCGTTAAGCTTAAGGATCGCCTCACGACCAGTGCGGGTCTCTTGGACGCGGTACACTTGCGCATAGGCTCCAGCTTCTGGTAGGTCTATCACCCGGTAGCTTCCATGCTGACCATCCACAACACTGTTGAGGGAAAGCGCTGGCTGTTCCTCGGGCATCATGGTCTCCTCTTATGGTCGATTCTCAAGAAACGAAAGGCCCGCTTCGTTGTGTTCAGTAGCAGCGCAGTTGGGAAGCCTGAGGAATCACCACTGGATGCTACCGAACCCGGATTCAGCACATAGCGTCCTCCATGACTGTCCATGCGTTGATCCTGGTCCACACTCTGAGACGTCACCGGATACCAAAGAGCGTGATCATCGTTGTAATGGAAGTATCCAGGCACATGGGTGTGTCCCACGACTAGATGTTGTGTGGCTATTTTGTGTTCCGGCCAGGAGAAGATCTGATCGACAAGCAAGGTGTCCGTGGGCCATATATATGTCTCCCAGGAAGTCACGGGACATAAGTAATCACGACCTGGAAAGGTACAGCCGTGAGTAAGGCTAAATCCTTCCTTAGCCATCTTTATCTCCACTAGCCAATCCCAGCTTTTAACGTAGTCCACCACATTGGGCGGGAGTCTCTGGCGCAGTGATTCCAGGACAGTCCGGTGCTCATTCTGAGGCGGGTTGCGGTCTTCCTCTGGCCGGAAGAACCATCCTTCCCAGTTACCGCTAACACAAATGGCCTTCTTCTCCCGTAGCAAGGATAAGCACCGGATTACTGCATCTGGGTCTTCGTTGTCGTCAAGCCTGTGCCCCAAAGCGTCTCCCAAGAACCAGATATCATCGTATCCGCCAGCCTCTTCGGCCGTCGCCAGCGCATTTCTTAAGGCCAAGTGGTCTTCGTGGATATCAGAAATAACAAGATGTACCATGCGGTCCTTACCCGGCCCACTCGTAGGCTAGTAGGCCCACGGCCAAGATGACGACTACCTGCCAAAGACCCATGTGCAGGCTGCCTAAGACTACGGCGGCGCAAGTACCAAAACAAACCAGAGATACCAGTAGGGCCAGGACACGGCGCACAGGGAAATTAGCTCTCAGATACTCCCTCATCCTCAACTCCTCGAAATTGACAAGCGCGCATGAATACCAGGTTGGGATTCCTGGAGCCTGAAGATACTCCAGAGCCCACGATGGTACGACCAAAGGCCATGCGTGCATTGATATTACCGGGCGGATTGGATGTCTGTCGGCTGTCCGTCCAGGTAGCGATCTATACCAGGTCTTCAGGAGGACTGACTAGGTCCGCAAGTCGTCTGGGCGCACTGTTCTCTTTGTTGCCCTGTTCCTGCTCGTAGGCTTGAGGGGCCGAAGCATCCGGAACAGCCTGCGCGGATCGCAGCACTTGTCGCCGTGCTGGCGCTACGAATGGTTTCTTTGGCTTGGGTGATGAAGGCACTGCTGGCTGCGCTCCGGGCAGCGGTGAAAACAGGCTGTTATACATGTCTAGCGCCCCCTCAGCACGGGCGCGCCATACATCCAACGTGGGATGAAGCGGTGCTGCGCTCAGCTTCACCAGCGCGTCAAGCTGCAAGTCGGTGAGCGGATTGCCAGCAGGCATCCGCGCATACTGGTAGACCTGCTTCGCTGTACGTTCCAACTCACTCTCTGGCACGGTCTGACCACTAGCCAGCAGATCAAACAACGATGCCAGTTTGTGAACCAGGTTCTCCAACTCTGTCATAGCTCATCGCCCCCTGCACCTTCTTCGCTGCGCCGCAAGTCGTTGGCCACCCGAGCCAGTACCAACCCCAAATGGGCCAGCATGGGCCGCTCATCCTTGTCTTTCTTGTAGAAGTTCAGAAAAGCCTCTACCCACTTAGCATACTTGCCAACGCGTTGTTCCAGACTGAAGCTCTCGATTGTCTGGTTTACCTGGGTCTCCACAGCCGGGTAGCCAATGTCGTACTTTACTCTGTCCACGTCGTGTTCCAGCAGAACAAAGGTGCGCAGGGCATACATCAGGCGTAGCCGATTTATTATTCTCTGGCCCTCCTTGTCGTCCACAATCCTTCCCACCATGTCAGCCGTTATAGCCAGATCCTCGACGATCGCATTGATCTCCTCTGGTGTTTTCATCTTGCTGAGGCGAATTCGTCCCGTTGCCTCACGATCGGGCCATAAGTAGTAATCAGGCCCCTCTTTCTTGCGTTGCTCTGCCGGCAGTTGCCCAATGGCTCCGCACATCAACGCCCTGGTGAACAGTTCCAGCCGCTTCTTGTCGCCCAATAGGTCTACTACTGCCGGGTCCAGAGTCATAGGGTTCAAGCCCAAACCAGCATAGAGCTTGCTATCCTGCATGAACTCCAGCTCGTAGTAGGCGCTAGCCCGCTCCTCCTCTGGCATACAGTGCAAAGCGAAATACCGAGCATTATCGTTGAAATACGTCTCCAGATAGGACTGTTGATCCGTTCGGTGTTCCAGTTTGAAGCCCACGGCAAACTCGGCGGCCAAGGCGTGGCGCAGGTTCTCGGGGTCGAAGACCATGGGCCGCCTATTGGCGAAGTTGGGAGGCGCAGTCTCGCTCTCAATAGCCGCCTTTACTGCATCGGTGAACGTGCCGAGTCTGTCTTCCGCCTGCGCCGTGATAGGCAGGGCCAAAGTGTACATTAAGCGTATGCGTGGCCACCTGTCTAGGGGACAGAGAGAGGCGAGATAGATGTCGCTAGTCAGACGGCTGGTCAGGGCCTGGGCCCCGTTGGGACCGAAGTAATCCCGGATGCGTACAGCCATGTTGACCTCAGCTGAGCTGCCTAGATCACGAAAGGGAGGTTTATCATCTGGACGGTCGGGGTTGCCCTTGCGCGTGCAGGCCCATTGGATAGCCCTGCGCACCAACTGCTCCTCACTAAGCATCATAGATTGCTTCAGGTCTTCCACCTTGAGATCGGCTCGGTGGGGCACACCGAATGGCGACTCCATGTAGAACTGGTCTCCCTGCCAGATCCACTGGACAGCCCGGCAGAAGCTGTCCGCCGCCTCCTCATGATGAGCCTTATACAAGCGTTTCTCCAAATCACCATCTTTGAAGAAGCGCTCATTGGGATCGCTCGGCCGATCCACAAGGTAGGTGCGCACTGGGATCCCGGCTTTCTGGAGACGAGCCTCCTCGTGCTTGGTCTGTTCCTCGCCCAGTAAGCGTCGCGTGTCTTGGAGATATCGCTGCCAGACCCTCAGCTTCTCCCGCAGTTCACTCATTTCCCGCAGCAAGTCCTCACACAACACTTCCAACAGGTGCATACCCACCAGTTCCTTCTTGGCCTTGGCATACTTCTTGTTGGCATCCAAATACTCATTGAACTTCTCACTGCGGGCTGCGGCAGGTTCCAATCTATTCACGCGGTCCCGTGGCTGCTCCTCATCCTTGATCTGTGGGCCAAAGTATTCCGACAGCAATGACCCGCGATTTCGATCTTCGGGATCTCCTTGTGTCCAGCGCAAAATGTGCTTCTCCAAGCGGTCTAGGACCTTCTCAGCGTATTCCAGCCTATGAGGCAGACGCAGTCCGTTAGGATACGCATCATTCAGGATAGCCCCGCACACCTTCCACAGCACATCGCGAAAGTCCCGGCTGTGTCCTCGCACACTGTCAGCATTTCGCAGCCAGGCAATCCACTCGCCGCCGCGCTCATTCCCCAAGTGTCCCTCACCCAGATACTTAAGACGCCACTGCCTGACTTGCTGGACGCTACGGCAGCGGTCCAGTTGCGCAATAGACCTGTCGATATGTTCTTCCTCCCGACCAGCCATACGCTGTAGTCCATCCAGCGTCAGTTGACTAGTTGTCCCTTTCTGGTCGACACCTTCAGGCATGTTGGGCAGACCAACGAGGAGCACCACCCTCTGTACCATGCTTTTCCCACCGAAGATGCCGAGAAACTTGCTATCTGAAGGCAACTGGATCCGCCCGCTGATGGCACTAATAACCACGGTCCGTATGAAGTTGTTGTTGACGGCACCTTTGCAGACGTCAATACGCGCGAATCCCTCGTCGGTGAACACGTATGGCGTTAGCTTTGCGCTTCCAGATGCTCGCTCAACTCCCCATAGCTCCCGGGTAGCTGGTTCCAACTCGGCCCCATCGTCAGATCGCCGACTGCGCACCAGGTAGTCATCCCACAACTCCAGCAGCAAGCGCAGGCCCGCGCTCTTGCGCACGTCCCGCTCAGGAAAGATCAGGGTGTGGATGCCCGCGCTGGCGTAGGGGAAGTAACCACGGGCACCTGTCCGAGGGTCTTTGGTCTCCCACTTGTCCGCCATGTCCGCGCGAACCGTCCGCATGGCCGGAGCAATGCGCTCATCAGCGAATGCCAGGATCAGGTCAGCTAGAGACGGGGCGATAACCTTCTCGAGATAGGCGTTGGACTCCGTGCCCGACACTCCCCGATCCCGGGCTAAGCGATCCGGCTTATCGAATAGTAGGATCATGTCAGCCGGACCTAGTTGGCTGCTGAAGCGCCCTACGGGATCGGGCGACCACATGACCGGCGGGACAGCGCTGTTCATAGCCCGGCCCGCCACCGCACCCAGCCGGTCCAGTTCCCGCAGGGTGGCAAAGGTGTTGCTATCCGTACGCTCACCCCGCTGATCGGTGAAGCAACCGCCGCCCACTAAGAGAGCCATGACAGCGATGGACTTCGATCCTATCTCCCCAGTGCGCATGTGCTCGAGCATACGCAGGATGTCGATCACCATGCCAGCGCCTGAGCCACCAGCCGCACTGGCCACCACGAAGACTGTAGCCTTCTTATCGTCAACGATATCCTGGCCGCCGGGTATATAGTCGGCACCCTGCGCGGCCAGAAGCTGCTCTTGCCGACTGACCACCTTCTGTAAGCGCAGCTGCAGATTCCTATACACCCTGTCGTAGACCAGAAACAGCGCGCTACGCCCCACCGGCCGCACCGTATGGGCCCCTGTCTTGATCACGAAGTCTGCTTTTTTATTCAGGGTCCTGCGGAGTCGCCTCTCGTTTACCCACTGCCAGGCAAGCTCGCCTGCCTTCTGGCGCTCGAATACGGTGTCCATAGTCTCGTTAACGTTCTTCGTGGCCACATGGAAGAACTCGGCCTGGTCAGGACCAATGCCAGCGGTCCGGTCTTCCACCTGCAATCCTACACCGTTGAAGGTGTCCTTGGTCTCCTTGTAGTCATCAGTATCCAACTCATAGAGCATGATATCAGAAGGCACTTCATCGTAGACTTCCAGCAAGCGCTCCTTCACCCGGAGAAGTATCCGGACGCCAGTGCCCCCTACGCCAATGACCAATGTTGGCGCTGCCATGTCGCCACCTCCACTTCTTAGTCTTGATTGGCTGCTTCTCTCCCTGGTAAGCGGCCACGAATGGCAAGCAGGCTGACCCCTATTGCCACCTAATGAAGACCTTGCCCCCTCTACGCAGTCTTGTCAGTCCAATCTGATTGGCACACCAGCACCGACGACTTCCCTACACGCATAACGAGAGGCTGCTGGTCTGGCGCCTGCTCAAACCCGTCGCCTGTCTCGGCGTAAAGGCCTCTAAAGGGAACCGCTACTAGGCGCCCCAAGGGCTGCTTGCACCACCAGTCGGCCCACCGGTCCTCTATCTTGGCCCACAGGCGAAGCATGTCCCTCCTCTCCGCCTCTGAACGCTCTGGGCATTCCTCCTCCGTGTGAATATCTAGGCTACGACCCGCCCATCGACCAACTGTCAGGGCAAAGAGCTTGCGACGTTGCACAGCGGTTCTATAAACAGCGTCGGAGTAGTTCTCGCCGGGCATGGCATAGAAACCACGGGGCCCCAGCCTCAGGAAGCGCAAGGCGGGCAGGAGCAACGCTATGATTACAGGCTTCCACAGAGCACAGATTGCCAGGAGCACAGCGCCAATAGGCAATTGGTGCCGCCACTGTTCCACCCACGGCGGCCACAGCAATTCGAGATTGGATTCCGCCTGTTCCTTCCAGACCATGTTATCTCCCAACTTGCCGCTGGCCTCAGCCACAATACTATAGCTACCAGCAGTCTCTAGAGGACCAAACGCCTGTTGCAGTGTTGCGCGATCCGCTTTGAGCATTGGCATACCTGGTTTTTCGCCCGGTGCGAAGAGCATTCCTGCTAGGCTGTCCGGTTGCAGCTGCTCACCGCCCTGGACACGCATCGTGGCAGTGACCACATTGCTGCACCTAAGTGCCGGCGGCCACAGAGATGCCTTTTCACCGCTGCACACCAGGCGGTTGGGTACCTGCAGTACAACACCGGTGGGAATGGGAGCTACTGTCAATCTTGTCATTGAGACATTCACCAGAGTGCCATCTGTAGCCGTACCCGAGACCTGCAGCGTGACGTAGTTGTCCGTGCCGATCATATCGGGAGTCAGTTGAGTTAGATAATTCACGCCATTGGGCTGGCGCTGCGGCGCCTTCAGGGGTATCTCTTCCTCGATTATGGCACCATCCGGTCGGATGATGTTGCGCAAGAGCGAAGCTTCCAGGCTGAATGCTTTGTCGCTTGGCCTACCATTCTCGTCTACTATCATTAATGGCAACTGGGTGCTACTGCTGGCACCGATGTAAGGGGAGGCCAGCGCTGGCCGGGCACTGAAAAGGCTTTCCGAATTGAGCAGATAGTAGATAGGTTCGGTTGTGTCCGTGACAATCTTCCAGTTGCCCCCCAGAGGTTTGTAGATCCGGTACCGGTGATACAGGTCTGTGACCAGCACCTCATTACGCTTATCCCGCTGCGCTAGAACACTGAACGAGGTGCCATCAGGGGCGACGATGTCCAATCGCTTGGCCAAGCGCGGCTTACTGACTAGCAGGTGGGCCTGCAAGAGACTGGGGGGCATCTTAACAGCAGCATCGAAGTCCTTGGGATCGTAGGTCATGCGGTCACCGGGGCGCGCGCCCTCATTCACCAACCTGGCCCGGATCTTGTTATAAATGCCCTCCAGTTCCGTAGCGCGCTGAGCTTCCAAGTATCGGACGTTGGAATTAGTGTCGGCCATAGACTTCCAGATTCTGCGCCACACGCTTACCAGAGCGGGTTCGTGTGTGGGGTCAGGGTTGCGCAACATCACGGCGAAGATGATGGTTCCCCTATCGGTAAGATCGCGGACAGCCTTGCGTATGCCTGCCTCATCATTGTCAGGCCCGGCTCCCCGTGGGTCCCCGTCTGTGAGCAAGACAAGGGCGGGGATGTTCGTGGACGCGGACTTGCCACCGGGAAATAGCAGACCGTAGGCCGTGCGCAGGGTGCCTACAATGTTTGTATCACCTATTGTTCGCGGCTTTCGGAGCCGTTCAATGAGCGCCTTCCGCGCTTGCGGATCCTCCACGGAAGACAGCGGCTGTAGGATCTCCACGGTTGTGGTGAAAACGATATAGCTCATGCGGGTAGCTCGAGGAAAGACATCGGATGCCAGGGATGCCACCAGGAGTTCCGCAGCATCCAGCCGCAATGCATCCGGGTCGGTGGCCTCCACCTTAGTGGGGCCGATCATGCTGCCAGAGAAGTCGATGGCTAGCACAACATCCACATCCTGCCGGTTTTCAAACGGCGGTTTGGACCATGTGAGAGCCGGCTCTGGGGTCGGCTGGAGAGCGTGTAAGCTGACAGACTTGCTTGTAGCCTGGTTCAGCCACACTGCGCCTCCCACCATGGCGAACGCGCCTATTGCCGCTAAGACCGAATACACCCAGTAGCGCAAAGCCATTCTGGGAATAAGCATTGCTTCATCTCCTCATACAGATACAAGCTCAGAAGATAGCATGCACCACTAAGAGTCAGGTGGACGGAATGCCCCGCTCCCGGTCTTCACGTGCTCTTCTTCTTTAGGCCGGAACCCTCCACCCCCTACTGCTATATCCTTTTGGTCAGTCTCCTTTTTTGGAAAGAACAAGGAGCCTTCTGGCACATAGGTACTCCCGCCTCTGTGACGGCCAAATATCGCTGCAATCGCCAATAACAGGGGTAGTAGAGGAAGCAAGCACAAAGCCCAGGGCCACAGATGCAGCTTTTCAATCAATTCTGAGAGTAAGTTGAGTGCACTAGGCCCCATGTAGGGAGCGGGTTGCGGGTTGCCTACCAACGGTGGCAGGCTCACAGGGACTGGATTTCCAACCCTGATGTTGTCCAGATAGCCATAGGCCGCATGGGCTGTCGGATTACAGTCTCGAACAACAAACTCCATGCTGATGCGGTGTCCCACGCGATTAGTCAAGTCAATCCCGACGTTCGTCCATGGCCGGAATACCCAGCGATCGCCACTAAATGAGGAAAACCCCCGCCTTGAGACAGAGGGATGCGGGTCTAGACCCAGATACCACTCGCCGCTAGTTTGACTAGTGTAGACATAATCGGTGTCGTATAAGATTTCGTTGGTGGTCAGGTCTCGAACGGTCGCTTTGAAGAACGGCTTATCATACTCTTCGTGGGAAGGCGGATCGTTGGCTACTACGGCATAGCTGAACTGTATCACGACCTTGCTCTGGCCCCGAGCAAGGGAAGGCACTACGGCCTCTTGGGAGATTGAGCTTGACTGGGGTCCACGCTGAGCCCAGGGGATCTCATCTCCGATCTTGGCTGAGAATCTACCTTGCGCCACGGTGTGCATCGCCTTCACGGTATACGGATCCAGAGTATCCTGAACCAGAACGACATCGCCATTGGCGACCCAGCCATCGAGGCTGCATAGCTCGAAGTCGCCGTTGAACAGGATGTTATCGTCAGCAATCACTTTCAGTACTCCGATGCTCGAAGAACCAAACATGAGAACTAGTAGCAACTCCATTGCGAATAATTTTCGCATACATGTGTCGCCCCTTCCTCACGGTGGTTATTCAGCCTGGGCAACCTTCTCGCCTGAATTCACTCGGCTTGGTTGCTCGGCCAGCAGCTTCTCCACTGCATCCCGCTTGAACCGCCAACTCCGGCCAATCCGCGAAGCAGGGAGTTTTCCCTCTCTAGCCAACCTGTAGACGGTCATCAGGTTCAGCTTCAGGTATTCGGCTACTTGCTTGGTGGTCATGATCTCGTCTGTCATCGTTTTACCCAGCTAGGAGTATTGAAGTTCGCTCATGGGGAGAAAAAGGTAACCCAGCAAAGTATATTTTGCGTGCCACTACATGTAGTGGTATTTCGCTACGATATCCACAAGATGTAGTGGTTGGAAGCGATATACTTGTCGACTTACCTCTTTCTACCCAAGAGCGCTAAAGTTTAGAATGCGATGCAAGAACCAACGACTTGGCGACCAGGGGTGTGGAATCAGAACCAGGGCAACAGGTGAAGTACCGCTTACCTATAGACGATCAGCGGATGAGGGATTGACGTCTATGAGACGAAGTTGAGGCAGCACATACACGGCAACACTTCCCAAGCATGTCAGCACAAGGTAAGGTGGCAAATTCTCCGTGTGCGTGAATTGAGCCAACACCCATAAGTAGTATACAGCATTTATTGCTATTTGTCAATAGTTTTTTGTACTATTTTTGGCCCTGTCAAAGTCGCGGTTTATCGGGTATAATTCCTCTCAGCGACAAAGAGAGGAGAGTACCCATTGACCAGCACAAGTACGCTTACAACCAGCAGCTAGCTGCGCAGGCCCCAGCAGACACGATCACTACCACCAAAGACGAAGTGCTGCGAGGCCAGGCCATCGATGGCAAGAACCTGCGAGGCGTACGGGCTCACGGTCAGCCTCTTGCCTTGGTGCATCTGGTGCAGCATGGCAGTGGCACCGTCCTGGAGCAAACCGATGTGGCGGAGAAGAGCAATGAAATCACCGCTGTGCCAGCGCTGCTGGCGGGACGAGACCTCTCAAACACCTTGCTCACCATGGATGCCCTACTCACGCAGCGCGAACGGAGTCAGCACATCCTGGAGCAGCGGGGGCACTACCTGATGGTGGTCAAGGAGAACCAGCCCACCCTCTATCAAGCGATTGCTCTGCTCTTTGACCAACCGCCCTGGCTGCCGAGCGAGAGAGCCGCAGAGTATCAGGTGCATCGGACTATTGAGGTGGCAGCGCCCATACGAGCACCATCCATTCCTATAACCCCCGTTTCTGCGAATGACTTTGTTTGCCACGCACGGGTTTTCATTCCCGATAACGGAAATCCCCCCGGTTATCGGCATGAAAACAGGGGCACGCCAGCCCGATTGACAGGGCTGCGGCTGGCTGCTAAACTGGAGCCAGACACACCCCTGCCCATGACCAACGCTGCACCATCAAGTCACCTCTCCTTTACCGACGCCCAGGAGGTGTTCCGGCAGTCTCTCCAGGCCCGCAACGCGGCCGCGCGGACCATCCAGGCCTATCGGCAAGACGTGCGGCAGTTCAGGACCTGGTTACACCGCCAGATTGCTCTGGGTAGTGTCCACCAGGTGCAGAGAGAAGACATCGAGGCCTTTCTCGCCTACCTGGGGCAACAGGGGACGACCGGCACGAGCAGGCGGCGCAAGCTCTGCGCCCTGCGCCAGTTCTTCGCCTGTCTTGAGGATCACGGCTACCTCACCACTGCGCCTACGGAGGGAGTGGCCCGCCCCAAGGCGGAAGAGCGCACCCCGCAGATCCTGTACAGCCACGAATACAAAGCCCTGCTCTATGAGGCCCGGGCCAAGCCACGGGATCAGGCCATCCTCCAGGTCTTCTTGCAGGCCGGCTTGCGCGTGGGTGAACTGTGTGCCCTGACCGGCGATAATCTGGACCTGCGAGCCAGGGAACTCCTGGTGCGCCAGAGTAAAGGACGGCAGGATCGCGTCATCCCTCTGAGCGAAGAGGTCTGCCAGGCCGTACAGGCATATCTGGCCGTGCGCCCACCGGCCGACACGCCGCACCTGTTCCTGACCAAGTACGGGACTTCTCTGGAACCGCGGGCCGTCAACTACATGCTGCAGAAGTATGTCCACCGGGCTGGCATCCACAAGCAGATCAGCGTCCATACCTTGCGTCACACCTGCGCCACGCATCGGGCAGACAAAGGCATGCCCCTGCGCTCCCTGCAAGCCATGCTCGGCCACCGCAGTCTGGAAACCACTTACCGCTATTTGCATCTGGCGCGCTCCAGCCTGCGGCAGGAGGTCGAGGCGACGGCACTATGAGAGCTTGCCGTAGGCGAGCTGGCGGCACCGCGGACCTCGCGCCGGGCACGCTTCTGTATCATGGGGCAGCCTGGACGGCGCTGCGCCGACGGGTGCCCGGTGGAACGTACGTGGTAGCCTTGCCAGAGAAGAACAGTCCTCTGCGGTCCTCCCTGCAGGTCATCGCCGCGGGTCTGCGGGCCAAAGGCAAACGTGTGGCCGTTGTGGAGATAGGAGACCTGCCCATGCCTCCAGATGGTCCTCTATGACGTCCCTTCTCCTCCTTGACAGCGGCTCAGCGATTATCTATCATCGATAAGGGCCGGTTCCCCCATATAGGGGAACCTGGCGCCGTGCTGCCCATGAATCCTGCCCGGGGGTAATTCCCCATGGGGCAGGATTCGTTTTTTTATGCGGGACAGAAACAGGCCGAAGAGAATCGCACAAAGTAGAGCAGGTGTACGCCCCCGGCAGCCGGTGGAATCTTTAGAGCGGCAGGTGGCCCGGCTATTCCGCCGCCTGGGCTACCAGGTGCAGCGCCGGCCAGCCACCCATGATCTGGGCGTCGATCTGGTCATCGTCCGCCCGAAGCTGCGGGCCATTGTGCAGTGCAAGAACTGGCGGCGGCCGGTTGGGCCGGCCGCCATCCGTGACCTGTACGGCACACTCCTGCACACCGGCGCCGACCTGGGCATCCTGGCCACGACCAGCACCATCAGCCGTTCCGCCCAGCGGTTCGCCGAGGGCAAGCCGCTACTCCTTATCGACGGTCCCCTGCTGCAGGTGTTCCTCCGGTGCTTGTAGGAGGGGCCATTCTGCATCTTGCAATGTCTGCGCACACAGGTATACTGCATACGGAAGCCGGTCGTAGGGACGGCGGCACCGTCCGCTGTTTCGGATGAGGTGCCAACCCAGGCCTTTGCCGGCCGAGGGCTGGCAGGCCATGGCCCGGCAGAGGGCCAGGCGGCCTGCTCGTCTCGCTATGGACCGGCTTCAGCAGACATGATACCCCAAGACGACAAGTTAGCTCTGCGCCTGGCCCTGCTCCTGGCTGACTGGCGCTTCCTGCGCCGGGAGCAGATCGCCTGGTTGTTGCCCGTTGACGGCGCACCACTGGACGGCCTGCTCGCTGCCCTGGCCGAGGGCGAGATCATCCAGGCGGTAGCGCCTGCCTACCACAGGCCCGAGCAGACCGTCTACGCCCTGGGCCGGGGCGGCGCCGCCCTGGTGGCCGCGCAGTTGGGCAGCGACCGGGCGGGACTGGTACGCCGGCCGCGCCGCAGCGGCGTGGGGCCGCTCTTCCTGGAACACCTGCTGGCCATCAACGACATCCGGCTGGCTTTTCAGCGGGCCGCCGAGTGCCACCAGGGACATAGGCTGCTGACATGGCGGCGGGGGGGCGACATCGCCGACCGGGTCCCCTCTCCTGGCCGGCCGGGGGTCTGGCTGCCCGTCCGCCCGGACGGCTACCTGGCTTACCAGGCGGCCGCCCGCCGCGTCGACGCCTTCGTGGAGGCCGACCTGGGCACCGTGACCAACAAGCGCTGGGCCAGCCGCATCCAGGCTTACGTGGCCTACCGGCTGAGCGGCCGGTTCCCCGCCCGCTATGGGGTCCCGTCATTCCGTGTGCTGACCGTGACCACCACGGAGCGCCGCCTGGCCAACCTGTGGCACACGACCCAGAAGGCGGGTGGACGTGGCCTTTTCTGGTTCACCACCTTCGCTGAGCTGGGCCGTCACTCGCCGCTGGCCCCCATCTGGTCGGTGGCCGGGGCGGGCACGGCGTCCTCACTTTCAGTGGCCTCGCCCTCGTCGAGCAAGGCCAGGCGAGCCGGTGCCTCCGCGGCTGAACGCTGCGCCTGCCGCGCCGGCCAGCGGGGAGGGCGGTAGACCCGCTCGCTCCAGGTGCGGATCCTCTGGTCGACCACCGCTGCCTGGCGGGCATACCTGGCCCGGGAGGCCGCGATGGCCCGCTCCCGCGAGCCCGTCCTCTCTTCCACCGGAGGCAGGCCTACGGCCGTGAAACCGGGCGTGGCCGTGCCGTCGACCAGCAGTCGCACGGCCAGGTGGTAGCGATCCAGGTTCAGCAGATCCTCGGCGGAAAGGGCCGGGGCGAACTGGCTGGCCAGGAAGCGGGCATCATCCGGTCCCACGGCAAAGGAGAGCAGCGTCCCCACATTGCCAAAGATGGCATCCCTGATCCCCTCCGGCAACTGACTGGTGTACTGATGGGCCAGAACCAGGCCCAGGCGATACTTGCGCGCCTCCGACAGGATGCTGGCGAAGGTCGAGGTGGCGAAGCTCTGGAACTCGTCGGCGTAGAGGAAGAAGGGCCGGCGCTCCCCCTGCGGCTGGCTGACCCGGCGCATGGTGGCGAAGTGCAGGTTGGCGACGATCATGGCGCCCAGGAGGGACGAGCTGTCCTCGCCGATCCGGCCCTTGGACAGGTTGACCAGGAGGATCTGGGAGCCCTCCAGGATATCCTGGCCGCGGATTGTGCTGCGCGGCTGAGCCAGGATGCGGCGCAGCAGTGGCGAGGACAGGAACTGGCCGACCTTGTTCTGCACCGGGGAGATGGCCTCGGTGACCAGCCGCGGGTTGGTCAGCATGGCGGCGAACTCGCGTTCCCAGAAGAAGCGCAGGACGGGGTCCTGAATCTGGGCCACCGTCCAGGCCCGGTAGCCCTCGTCGGCCAGCAGGCGGGGAATGCCCATGATGGTGGCATGGGGGACCTCCAGGAGGGTCAGGATGCAGTTGCGCAGGATGTACTCCAGGCGCGGCCCCCAGCTGTGCTCGAAGGAGCGCTTCAGGATGTCCACCAGGGCCGAGGCCACCTGTGATCGTTGGGAGGGGTCCGGCAGCTCCAGGACGTTGAGGCTGACCGGGTAGTCCTGATCCCCAGGGTCCAGGAGCACCACGTCTTTGATGCGCTCCAGTGGGATGAGGTCCAGGAGCTCCTCGTACAGGTCGCCGTGGGGATCGAGCACGGCCAGGCCATGGCCCTGCCGCATGTCCTGCACGATCAACGTTTTGAGCAGGGTGGACTTGCCGGTGCCGGCCTTGCCGACCACATAGAGGTGGCGGAAGCGATCATCGGGGCGGAGGCCGAAGATGCGCTCATCGCCGCGAAAGTCGCTGCGCGCCAGAAGCGTGCAGTCGTCCGTCGGCAGGGCCAACGGCGGCTCCGCCCGCCTGGCCGGGGCCCAGGTGATGCCGGGCACGTGGGTGTCGCGGCCCGGCAGATGCCAGAGTCCCGCCAGTTCTGGTACGGCCAGGACGAAGCCGGCGTCCTTCTTTCGGCCGGCGACCAGCCGGTTCAGATGCGGTGGCGAGGCGGCCTCCAGCAGTCTGGCCAGGGTGAGAACGGCTTCCCGGGCGGCCGGCCAGCCCGCCGCCCGGACCGCCAGTTGGATGGCCGTCCGGAAGCCCGGCCCCCCGGCCTTCTCCTCGATGGCCTGGACCAGCTCCTGCTGGGCCGTGCTGAGCTGAACCCGTTTCTCAGAATCTAGCGGCGCGGGCTGAGCGCGGCCCAGGGCGGCGGGGACGAGGCCGCTGGCCAGCCCCCACAGCCCCTGCAGGGTGTCGCTAAACAGCCACTGCCAGCCAGGGCGTGGCGCCACGCCGTGGCGCAGGGCCGCGGCGTAGTCCATAGCCGCTTCCTGCCAGACGTTAGGCTCGCTCTCGATCTGGATCACCAGGCGCACGGCCTGGTCGGGCGGCAGGGCGGAGAGCGCCGGGAGCAGCGCGGCCAGGGCGTCGGCAGCGGGCTGAGCGAAGGTCTGTATGGGTATGATAGAAGGGAGAGCAAGCCTGAGGGGGATGGACTGGTAACCCGAGAGGTCAGGACGGTCAGCGTCCTGCTGGAAGACGACGCCGGGATAGCCAGCGGCAAGCTGCGCCTCGACGCAGGGCAGCGCCGACTGCCGGCAGGTCAGGCCGAACCCAATCTGACCGCCCTCAGCCGTGATCTCCAGGGAAAGGGGGCCCAGATCGGCCCCGTGCAGGGCGGCGAAGAAGAGCTGGTCCGCCTCCGGGGAGGCCTCATCGCCGCGGTGGGGGAGGATGCGCACATGGAGCGGGGGATCGCTGACGGTGGCCGCAGGTGAGACACGCCAGGCCAGAACCCTGCCCAGGGCTGTTTGCTTTAGCCTTGCTGTGATGTGTCCTACCGCGCCGTCAACGATCATCTCGGGTGGGCAGGCGCACAGAGGCTGGTAGCAGGGCTGGCTCTCTGTGGTAAGCGATAGTATACCACAGTTGTCAAGTAATTGCCGCTTGACAGCGGGCTCTCCCTGGTCTATCCTGGAGCTGCTCTTTGACACAATGAGACACGTACTCTCCCACGACCGGCGGAGACCTCCGCCGGCCTTCCCATTCCCGGTCCGGGATGGCGGTGGACAGCGAGGCTTCGGCGGGCTATCTGGCGCGCCGCAGCCTTCCTGCCCATCGCCCCTGGGGTGGGCCGTGCTGGAAAGGGGAGAAAGGAGGGTCGGCTATTGTACAGTCCCAAGGTGCCGGAGGAGTTCGTCCCCCGGCTGTGGCGTCTGGCCCGGGAGCGTGGTATCCCCATGACTCACCTGGTGCGCGACGCCGTGTCCCAGTATCTCGCCACTCAAGAAGGAGGGAAGAACCATGGTCAAGAACAAGGAGACCGCGGACGAGGAGAAGACGTCCACCCAGACGGCTGAGGCACCCGTCTACCCCGCCAGTTGGGACGTCTTCTACCAGGATGCCCAGGGCCTGGAGTGCCACCTGCAGCTCAAGGGCACCACCCTGGATGACGTGCTCAAGCTGGCTAACGAGGCCTCCACGGCCATCGTCGAGGCGGGCGGGAAGCCGTCCAGGCGGATGGCTGGCCGCACGCCCACGGCCGACAGCAGCAACGAGGGCAAGGGTGACGGCGGGGCCAATAGCGGCAACGGCAACGGCGGCGCCGGCGCAACCCGGGAGCCCACCTACGTGGACGAGCGGGGAGTGCGCCGCTGCAACCGCAAGCTGACGGACGGCACGGTCTGTGGGCGCCCCGTGACCGAGAAGGAGGGTCGCTACGGCACTTTCTGGTCCTGCCCCAACTACAAGGCCCACGCCCGCAATGCCGCTCGCTAGGCCTCGGGCCTGAGGTAGCGGCCCACAATCTGAGCATCCGGACCTCTCCCCTGGTGTCAAGACGACACGGGCGGTTGGCCTTTGAAGCTGACCTGGAGGTTCGGATGCTCTTTCTTTTGGCCACACAAGGAGGACAGAACCATGATCAAGGGTTTCCGTTGCTGCTGCGGGGACAGCGTGCCCTTCAGCGCCTGCCTGGAGCGGGCGCGCAGCCATCCCGACGATTGCCCCTTTGTCTATCCCATCCTGCAAGGAATGGTGAACGGCATTCGAGGCGAGGTGGAGGGTATCTCGGTGACCAGCCTGTTGACCTGCCTGCGCAAAGTGGTGCTGGAGAAGCGGCACGACGTGTACGTCGACCCGAAGCAGCTCTTCTATGCCTTTCGCGGCCAGATGTTCCACGCGATTGCCGCGCTGGCCCAGCCTGATGGCTGCGTCGTGGAGCAGCGCTTCAGCCGGCCGATCGCCGGCCTGACCATCTCCGGACAGCCCGACCTGATCTGGCCGCAACACCGGCTGTTGATCGACTTCAAGACGACACGCCGGGTGCCCCAGAAGGACGCCTATCCGCATCACGCCCTGCAGGTAAACATCTACCGCTGGCTGGTGGAGCCGCTCTATCCCGTAGATCGGCTGGAGATTGTCTACATGGACATGGACGGGGCCAAACGGCTACCGGTGCCGGTCCTGGAGCGGCGCAAGGTCACGGCCGTCCTGGTGGCCAGGGCTCGCGTCCTGGCCGCAGCCCTGAATGGCGGCTCTTTGCCGCCACGCGTGGGCCCGGATGGCCTCTGGCAATGCCCGTGGTGCTCCTTCCAGGACCGCTGCTGGCCCCGCGGCATCCCGACCCCTGAAGACCTGCGGAAGCAGACAGAAGCCAAAGTGCGGGCCATCAAACGGGCCCGTACACTGGCGCAGGAGGGGGCATGAATGGGCGACGAACGGACGATTGTACAAAAGCTCTTCTCCCGCCGGCGCGAGGTGGACGGCTTTCCCTACCTGCACGGCAATCAGGAACTGGAGTATCCGGCGCGCCGCAATAGCGGGAAGGCCTATCTCTCGGCCATCCTCTGCAAGGCCTGCTGGGTGGCCCTGAAAGGCGACGTGCTAGGGATCATCGTCGCCAAGCCGCCTGGCCGTGTTCAGGTGCGCTCCCGGTCGCAGACCGGCCATCTGGTCCATCAGACGGAACTGCTGGACGACTGTGCCTATCTGCCCCGCGGCGAGGTCACCTATCACCTGGGCCTGCTGGCCCTGGCGGAGGCTTTGGCCCATCCGCTGCAGTACAGCGATCTTCTGGATGCCCTGGACGAGACTTTGGTGTACCGGCAGGCGAGAGGCGCCGGCTTTGTGCCTGAGGACGCCGGTTTCTTGCGTCTGCTGGGGCATCTGAGCGACGAGCTATACTTTGCCCTCCGCTATGGGCCGCACCCGCCAGAAGAGGAGTTCGACCGGCTGGCTGCTCTGCGCATTCTGGAGATCGTAGCACCGCATGTGGCCAGCCCGGACAGGGAGATCGATCCACGCGCCCTGATCGACTCCGGCGTGCTACGTGTGGTGCGTGGCCTGGTACCACCTGTTACCGCGGTAGAACCTCCGGAGAGTGCTGAACCAGGCACGGTTTTCCGCGGCTGGCAGCTCAAGGAACTGGTGGAGACCCTGAACCTGGGCATGAACGCCATGCTGATCGGCCCCACGGCCACCGGTAAGTCTCTGGCCGTGGGCGAGGCCAAGGAGCGGCTCAAAGAGAAGAAGCCCTTTTTCGTCATTGAAGGCCACGAGTCGCTCAAGGAGTTCGACCTGCTTGGTGGCTACGTGCCGGTCGGTCCCCAGACCTACGAGTGGCGCGATGGCGTCGTTGTCCAGGCCATGAAGGCCGGAGGGCTTCTCTTCTGCGACGAGGCCAACCGCATGCCCACGCGGACGCTCAACGTCCTGCTGGGCATCCTGTCTCGCCGCTCCGTGGTTCTA
>Ga0194113_10001503_pt1 | contig 31997 bp, 26 predicted proteins | sample TA2MahC200mmetaG_FD_146193 | JGI IMG/M metagenome (GOLD analysis project Ga0194113, IMG submission 146193) | Freshwater microbial communities from Lake Tanganyika, Tanzania - TA2015017 Mahale Deep Cast 200m | ecosystem: Environmental > Aquatic > Freshwater > Lake | place: Tanzania: Lake... | reverse complement strand
CTTTTGCGAAACGTCATATGCCTATGCTTGCCGAACATGGGGGCTGCGCAACAACGCGAGAGTCAACCAGTGGGTAGGAGCGGGCTCTTCAGCGTGGTTCGGCTGTTCGCCTGGCTTGGTGTCATCGGTATTGGTGGGCCGGCCGCCCACATCGCGATGATGCGTCGCAGGGTGGTGCAACGTGACGCCTGGGTATCCGAGGACGACTTTGCGCGCATGGTGGGCGCGTGCGCGTTGGTGCCGGGGCCAAATTCAACGGAGATGGCGATGGCACTCGGTGCCCGACGGGCAGGGTGGCGCGGGCTCCTCGCCGGAGGTGTTTCGTTCATCGTGCCGGCCTTCGTCATCGTGTGTGCCGTGGCCTGGTTGTACGAAGACATCCTGACGAGTGGTGTGATCGCGGATGTTCGCCGTTGGGTGGTGCCGGTAGTGGCAGCAATTGTGCTCGACGCACTGTGGTCGCTGCGCACCACTGCCGTGCGCGACTGGCGTGACTTCGTCGTGGTGATCGCCGCACTGCTTGGTGCCGTTGTCGGTGTGCCGGAGTTGCTGGTGCTGGCGCTGATTGGTACAGCAGCGGTGGCACTACGGGCTCGCCCGAAGCACTACGCCGGCAGTTTCGGGTTCGCCGCCGTGGTTCTTGCACTCACGCCGTCGCTGTCAAAGATTTTTCTCGTCTTCTTGCAGATTGGTTCGGTGATCTACGGAAGTGGATACGTGCTACTGGTGTTCCTGGAGAGCGAGGTCGTCAATCGAGGTTGGATCACGCCCGAGGTGTTGCTTGATGCAATATCGGTCGGACAATTCACGCCCGGCCCAGTATTCACGACTGCCACATTCATCGGTTGGCATCTGAGTGGATTTGCTGGCGCCGCACTCGCAACCCTCGGCATCTTTGCGCCATCTTTCGTATTCGCGGCATTCGTCGACCGTGTCGTCGGGTGGTCACAGCGGTCGAGCATGTTTGCGGCATTCTTGCGCGGCGTGTCGAGTGGATCCATTGCATTGATGGCGGTGGTGATGTGGCGGCTCGCCGACAAGGCACTCGTCGACGCGTGGGCCATCGCCGTGTTCGTCGCAGCTCTTGCGGTGTTGCGTGCCCGTGCGGCGCGACGTTGGTGGTCAGCGCGTCGGTGACTGAAACGGCATGTCATCGGGCCAGCGACCGATGCCGCCGTGTTCGAGTTTGAGCCCCGACAGTCGTCGCTCGGTGTGCTGCGAGCGCCAGGTGAGCATGCGTTGGGCCAGCGGCAGCACGCGTGACGAGTCGGTAATCGGCGTGCGCCACGTGGGGTCGAGGGCGAGATCGAACGCGAGCCAGTCACCGTTGCCGAATTGCACGTAGGCGGTTTTCGCGCCCCGTTGCACGCACAAGTTTTGTCGTTCGAGACGGCGATCATGCGGCCAGTTGAGCGCCGACCCGTCGGCATCATCGGTGATGTACAACTGTCGCCAGTCGTATTCCCACGTGGCCATCTCGCGCCACTCCGACGGTGTGTCGCCGTTGAGCCATGCCAGGAGCGATCGACCGTCGCACTGCGCAGGTATCGGGGCGTCGAGCAACTCACAGAGAGTGGGGAAGACATCGACGTTCTCAGTGAAGGCATTGACCCTTCGTCCGTGCCCACCGCTGTGATGAGGTGCGCGCACCAACCCCACGATGTGGTAGCTCTGCTCAAAGAACCCCACTTTCTCCCGCAGGCCGTGGTCGCCGAGTTGTTCGCCGTGGTCGGCGGTCACCACGATGATCGTGTCATCCCATTCGCCCTTGTCGCGAAGGGTGGCGAACACTCGACCAAGTTGTGCGTCGACTTCGCCGATCATGCCGTAGTACTGCGCGCGCATGCGACGCATACCGCGTTCGGTGGACGGCGCCTTCGTGTCGGGCAACTGCATCACGGCCTCGTGAAATCCGTGGCGCTCCTCGCTGGGTGTTATCGGCATGTCGACGGATTCCGGGTCGTATTCGCGCGACCATTTGCCCGCCGCGGTGTAAGGCGGATGCGGTCGTAAATATGAAAGATGGGCGAACCACGGCGACGCGTCGTCGTCGGCCGCACTCGGATGTGCACTGCGGGAGGTACTTTGCGATGATGGCCGTCGCTCATCGAGCCAGGCGAGGAAACGATCAGTGAGGAAGTGCGAGATGCTGAGCGATTCGTCGCGCTCGGGCTCGCTCATGAGGGCGGCGACATGATCGTCGTATGCATGGCCCATCTCGCGAAGGTGGTCGAGCCACGGTCGGTAGGGCTCGCTCAGATCGAGCACCCAGTCGAAACCCGGCAGCGCACCCTGATACGTCGACAGGCGCGGGTCGTTGGCGCCGGTTGCACGGCGCGGATCAATGCCCTGATCGGTGTAACCAAAGAGCGCTGGGGAGTAGCCACGACGACGCGCGAAACGGGCGACATTGTCGAAGCGATCGTCAAGGGGTGACCCGTTGAAGCACACCCGGTGATTCATTTGATAGGTGCCGGTGTAGAGGCTCGCTCGGCCTGGTGAGCACGGGGCGGCCTGACTGTAGTGACGAGAAAACGTCGTTGCGTCTCGCGCTAGTGCATCAAGGTTCGGTGTTCGCACGATGGGATGACCGAGCGAGGAGAGACAGTCACCGCGAAACTGATCGAGTGTGATCAGCAGCACATTCGGCTGCGCGCGAGTCATGCACCAATTCTTGCGGGTCGAACGGCTCTTGCGAGGTGAACGGCTATTGCGTGCCGAGCGCGGCGCGGTCTTCGCGGGCCGGATCACGCCATGTGCGGCCTTCTGGTTCCACGATCACACGATGGAGGGCGCCAGCAGTAAAGGGAAACGGTGCGTGCTCGTCGGCAATGACCGAGTGTCCGCGCAGATAACCCACCGTAAAGCCAGCGACGCTGTAGGTGAGTGGAACAGTCATCGGGATTTCTGCGGCGCCAACGGGCAGGTCGTCGTAGTACAACTCCACGTTGCCCTTGAACCGACCGGTCATGGTGAACTGCACCACCAGACGGTGTTGTCCAGCGGGAACTTCCACGTTGGCGACGGCAACAAAGCGGTGCAGTCCGACGAAGTTGTGCTCGTAGTGCAGTCGGTTGTTGCGCACGTAGACGGCGTATCCGGCAGATGCCGAACCATGTGCACAGATCGTTCCGTTCACCGAGCCTGATGAGTCGACCACGGCGATGATGCGGAAGCCACGGTTGTGCAGGTTTGGCGCCACCGCCCGCGGCAATGCACCGATTCCCGGTTTGTACTCGTAGCGCTCGCGACGAAGACGACGATCACCGAACTTGCCCGGCTGGTTGTTGAGGGGCAGCACCTGGTGTTCCTCGGCTTCACGCCACCACAGGGCGATGAGCTCCTGAAGTTTCTCTGGGTGTTGGGATGCAACGTCTCGAGATTCGGATCGATCGTTTTCAATGTTGTACAGCTCCCATTGGTCCTTGTCGAATGGCAAGTTGGGATCGGATCCGTCATAGGCAAGATTGGCCATCGGATGAAACACAACGGCCTTCCAACCGTCGTGGTATAGCGCACGCGAACCGAACATTTCAAAATATTGAGTGACGTGTTTCGAGGGTGCATCAGCCTTGGCGAGCGTGTTGGCAAAACTCACGCCCTCAATCGGTGACTGTGTGACACCCGCGATTTCGCTCGGTGGTGCGATCTTCAGAACATCCAAGAGCGTTGGCATGAGATCCACGGCATGGGTGTACTGGTGGCGCACTTCGCCGCGTGCTGATATTCCCTTTGGCCAGTGCACGATGAGTGGATCCGTGACACCGCCCTCATGGGTTTCGCGCTTCCAGCGCTTGAAGGGTGTGTTGCCCGCCCAGGCCCAGCCCCACGGGTAGTGATTGTGTGCGTCGGGTGTGCCGAGCAGGTCGATGCGCTTCAAGTTCTCCTCGAGGCTCTCGGGAATGAAGTTGAAGAAGAACACCTCGTTGTACGAGCCCTTCGGTCCACCCTCCGCAGATGCGCCATTGTCGCTCATGATGACAAAGATCGTGTTGTCGAACTCACCGAGTGACTTCACGTGGTCGACGATGCGTCCCACTTGGGCATCCGTGTGGGTGAGGAAACCAGCGAATACCTCCATCATTCGTGAGTACAGGCGACACTCGTCCGAAGTGAGTGAGTCCCACGCCGGGATCCAAGGTGGGCGATCGCTCAGCTCCGTACCTGCCGGCATGAGTCCGGCCGCGAGCTGGCGTGCGAATACGTCTTCGCGCCATGCATCCCAACCCTTGTCGAATTGTCCGCCGTAGGCGTCGATGAATTCTTTCGGCGCCTGATGAGGTGAGTGACAGGCCCCTGGCGCAAACCAGAGGAAGAAGGGTTTGTTGGGATTCGTCGCGCGCGCGTCGTTGATGAAGAGCACTGCTTTGTCGGCCATGTCCTCGGTGAGGTGGTATCCCTCCTCGGGAGATCGCGGCGGATCGACTTGATGATTGTCGTACACGAGGTCGGGGTAGTACTGATCTGTTTCCCCGTCGAGGAATCCGTAGTAGCGCTCGAAGCCGCGTCCCAACGGCCAGCGAGCGCGCGGTGCTCCCATCTGCTGCTCGTGCGGTGGTGTGAGATGCCATTTGCCCACGGCGAAGGTGGAGTATCCGTTGCGCACGAGAATTTCCGAAATCATCCCATCCTCGTGCGACATCTCCGCGTTGTATCCGGGGAATCCGGATGTGATGTTCGCGATGCGGCCCATTCCGTTGGAGTGGTGATTGCGTCCGGTGAGCAGGGCAGCGCGAGTTGGCGAGCACAACGCAGTGGTATGGAAGTTGCTGTATCGCAAACCGCCGGACGCGAGTGCATCAAACGTCGGCGTGCGAATGTCGCTGCCGTAACAACCAAATTGCGCAAAGCCCACATCATCGAGCAACACCACGACGATGTTGGGTGATCCCGGCTGGGCCGACGGGAGGTCGGGCCACCACGGGGTGGAGTCGTCGAAGGTTCTGCCGATCTTGCCACCGAAGGGCGGGCGTGTCGTCTGGGCCATGCGGGCAACGGTAGTCATCGTGCGAGCAACGAGACGAGGGCAAGTGCTGCCCGTGACGAGACAACGCTTACGCCACTACCTTGGAAGGTCAACAACGGGAATGGGGGGAATCCGGCATGGGCCGCGTAGTGAAGGCAGCGCTGTTGCAGACCGATTGGGCTGGCAGCAAGGACAAGATGATCGACAAGCACGAGGTGGCGGCGCGCGAGGCAGCCAAGCAGGGGGCCCAGGTCATGTGCTTCCAGGAATTGTTCTACGGCCCGTACTTCTGCCAGGTGCAGGATGCGAAGTACTACGACTACACCGAGGCGATTCCCGATGGTCCGACCACCAAGCGCTTCCAGAGCGTGGCGAAAGAGCTCGGGATGGTGCTGGTACTCCCGATGTACGAGATCGTGCAGCCAGGGTTGTACTACAACACCGCCGCAGTGATCGATGCGGACGGTCGTTACCTCGGCAAGTACCGCAAGCAACACATTCCGCAGGTGAAGGGCTTCTGGGAGAAGTTCTACTTCACGCCCGGCACCGACGGTTACCCGGTGTTCGACACCGCCGTCGGCAAAGTCGGTGTGTACATCTGCTACGACCGCCACTTCCCGGAAGGATGGCGTGCGCTCGGTTTGAATGGTGCCGAGATCGTGTTCAACCCGTCGGCCACCAGCCGCGGTCTCTCCGAATACATCTGGCGTCTCGAACAGCCGGCATCTGCTGTCGCGAACATGTACTACGTCGGCGCGATCAACCGTGTCGGCATCGAGAGTGAGTACGGCGATGACGACTTCTACGGTCAGAGCTACTTCGTCGACCCCGAGGGCAAATTTGTCGGCAATGTCGGCGACCCGCACAAACCCGAGTTGATCGTGCGCGAGCTCGACATGGACAAGATCAAGATGGTGCGCGATCGTTGGGCGTTCTACCGCGACCGTCGCCCCGACGCATATCCAGAACTAGTTCGTAGGTAGTCACCAGGTACCGAGCAGCAACGCAGTAGATATCGATCAGCAACGCGATAGATAAGGAGACAACCATGGCCCGCATCCTCATCAAGAACGGCACCGTCGTCAGCCCCACCGGGCGCCACGAGCAAGACGTGCTGATCGACGGCGAAGTGATCGCCGCGTTGTATGCGCGTGGCCAGGCCGACGCGATGGGCGTGACCGCCGACAAGGTGCTCGACGCCAAGGGTAAGTACGTCGTGCCTGGTGGCATCGATGTGCACACACACATGGAACTGCCGTTCGGTGGCACCGCCGCGGTCGACACGTTCGAAACCGGCACCATTGCCGCGGCGTGGGGTGGCGTCACCACCATCGTCGACATGGCGTTGCAGCGCTACAACGAAAACGTGCAACTCGGCTTGGCCGAATGGCACCGCAAGGCCGGTGGCAACTGCGCAATCGACTATGCGTTCCACCAAATCATCGGCGGTATCGACGAGCAAGCGCTGAAAGACATGACGTACCTCGTTGACCACGAAGGCGTCACCAGTTTCAAGCTGTTCATGGCCTACCCGGGTGTTTTTTACAGCGACGACGGCCAGATTCTGCGGGCGATGCAGACTGCCGCAGAGAACGGCGCGATGATCATGATGCACGCCGAGAACGGCATCGCCATTGACGTGCTCGTTCAGCAATATCTCGCTCGCGGTCAGACCGACCCGAAGTACCACTCCTATTCACGCCCGAGCCTGCTCGAGGGTGAGGCAACCCACCGCGCGATCGTGTTGTCGAAGGTTGCCGGCAACGTGCCCCTCTACATCGTGCACATGTCGGCCACCGACGCACTCAACGAAGTTGCCGCCGCGCAACACGAGGGCCTCAATGTGTTTGCCGAAACTTGCCCGCAGTACCTCTACATGACGCTCGAGGATCACCTCGCGCGCCCGGGTTTCGAGGGGGCAAAGTTCGTGTGCTCGCCGCCGATTCGCTCGAAGCACGACCACCACAACCACCACGCCGACCTCTGGAAGGGTCTGCGCATGAATCAACTGGCGATCATCTCGACCGACCACTGCCCGTTCTGCATGAAAGATCAAAAAGAACTCGGCCTCGGCAACTTCAGCAAGATCCCCAACGGCATGGGTGGCGTCGAGCACCGCATGGAACTCATCTATCAAGGTGTCGTGCAGGGTGAAATCTCGCTCGAGCGTTGGGTCGAGACCTGTGCAACCACGCCGGCCCGGATGTTCGGCATGTATCCGCAGAAGGGCATCATTGCCCCAGGCTCTGACGCCGACATCCTCGTGTGGGATCCGACGAAGAAGACCAAACTCGGCATCAACGACAAGCACCACATGAACATGGACCACTCATCGTGGGAGGGCTTCGAGGTCGACGGCAAGGTCGACACGGTGCTCTCGCGCGGCATGGTCGTGGTCGAGAACGACAAGTTCCACGGTCGTAAGGGCCACGGTAAGTACATCAAGCGCAGTTTGAGCCAGTACCTCCACTGATACGACACACGAGAATTGAATGATTAATCACCTTTACCGACATTTGACAAGGAGCAGCGCATGAACCGCATCGGTCACTGGATCAACAACAAAGTGGTGCTCGGCGCATCCGGGCGCTCAGGCGTGGTGTTCAACCCGGCGACGGGCGAAGAACAGGCGCAAGTCGACTTCGCGAGCGTCGCCGAGATGGATGCCGTCGTTGCGGCGTCGAAAGCAGCCCTGCCGGGTTGGCGTGCAACATCGCTGTCGCGCCGAGCCGAGATCATGTTCCGCATGCGCGAGTTGGTCGACGCCAACCGCAAGGAGATTGCCAACATCGTCTCGCTCGAGCATGGCAAGGTGCCCGCTGATGCGATGGGCGAGTTGGCCCGTGGGTTGGAGAACCTCGAGTTTGCGTGCGGTATTCCCGCGCTGCTGAAAGGCGGATACAGCGAGCAAGCGGCCAATGGTGTCGATGTCTATTCAATTCGTCAGCCGCTCGGAGTGGTGGCCGGCATCACGCCGTTCAACTTCCCGGCGATGGTGCCGATGTGGATGTTCGCCAATGCAATCATGTGCGGCAACACGTTCGTCTTGAAGCCCAGCGAAAAGGATCCATCGGCATCGATGTTCGTCGCCGACTTGTTGCGTCAGGCTGGTCTGCCCGACGGCGTGTTCAACGTGGTGCACGGCGACAAGGTTGCCGTCGACCGCATTCTCGAGCACCCCGACATCTCTGCGGTGTCGTTCGTCGGCTCGACGCCGATTGCAAAGTACGTGTACGAAACCGGCACCCGCAACGGCAAGCGAGTGCAGGCACTCGGCGGTGCAAAGAACCACATGCTCGTCCTGCCCGACGCCGACCTCGACATGGCGGCCGATGCGGCGGTGAGCGCCGCCTACGGTTCGTCGGGCGAGCGTTGCATGGCAGTGTCCGTCGTCGTGGCAGTCGAGTCGATCGCCGACAAACTCGTCGACAAGATCAAGACGCGCATCCCGAACATCAAGGTGGGACCTGGCACCGACCCGTCGGCCGAGATGGGCCCGCTCATCACCCGCGAGCACCGCGACAAGGTGGCGGGCTTCGTGAAGAACGCGCCGAAAGAAGGCGCCAAGGTGGTCATCGACGGCACCGACAAGGCAAAGGACGCCGGCTTCTTCCTCAACCCGAGCCTCATCGACGCTGTCAAGCCCGGTATGCAGTGTTACGACGCCGAGATCTTCGGGCCGGTGCTCGTGGTGTCGCGCGTCGGCACCTACGACGAAGGCCTGCAGATGATCAACGACAACCCGTACGGCAACGGCACGGCAATCTTCACGCGCGATGGCGGCGTTGCTCGTCAGTTTCAGTTCGACGTGCAAGTCGGCATGGTCGGCATCAATGTGCCGATCCCGGTGCCGGTGTCGTACTACTCGTTCGGTGGCTGGAAGGCGAGCCTCTTTGGCGACCAGCACATGTACGGCCCGGAAGGCATCAACTTCTACACGCGCGGCAAAGTGGTGACGTCGCGTTGGCCCGACCCGCGCACGAGCAGCGTCAACCTCGGCTTTCCGCAGAACCGCTGAGCCGCACCATGGACATCGGCGTCGTACTGCAGACCACTCCGCCAGCGGCGCGAGTGGTTGACCTGGCGAAGAAGGCCGAGATGTACGGCATGTCGCACGTGTGGACGTTCGACAGCCACATCTTGTGGGAAGAGCCGTACGTGATCTACAGCCAGATCCTGGCGCAGACCAACAATGTGATCGTCGGCCCGATGGTGACCAACCCGGCGACGCGCGACTGGACCGTGACCGCGAGCGTGTTCGCGACGCTGAACGAGATGTTCGGTAACCGCACGATCGTGGGCATTGGTCGTGGCGACTCGGCGGTGCGCGTCACCAATGGCAAGCCGACCACGCTCGCCACGTTGCGCGACAGCATCCACGTGATTCGCGAACTCGCCAACGGCAGGGGAGTCGAATACAACGGCTCAACGATCCGCTTTCCGTGGGCAGAAAAGAGCCGTTGCGAGGTGTGGGTGGCGGCGTACGGGCCGAAGGCGTTGCAGCTGGCCGGTGAGGTCGGCGAAGGATTCATCCTGCAATTGGCGGACCCGTCAATCGCTGAATGGACGATTGCCGCGGTGCGCAAGGCGGCAAAAGATGCAGGTCGCGACCCCAAGAACGTGAAGATTTGTGTGGCGGCACCGGCGTACGTCGGCAGCGATATGGCCCACATGCGCGACCAGTGCCGTTGGTTCGGCGGCATGGTCGGCAACCACGTGGCCGACATCGTCGCCCGATACGGCGAAAATTCATCGGTGCCCAAGGCGCTCACCGACTACATCAAGGGTCGAAAGGGCTACGACTACAACGAACATGGTCGCGCCGGTAACTCGCACACCAATTTCGTGCCTGACGAGATCGTCGAACGTTTTTGCATTCTCGGCGGTGTCGATGAACATGTGCGTCGCCTGAAGGAACTCGAGTCGCTCGGTGTCGATCAGTTTTCCATTTATCTGCAGCACGACGGCAAAGACCAGACACTCGAGGCCTACGGCGAGCGCGTGATGCCCGCCATCGCCGCACTGTCGCGCGCCAAGCAGTAATGCCACTCGTTCGTCGCGCCGCCTACCGAACTTCGATGTTCGTGGCCGCGCTGGCGCTCGTGGTCGTGATTTGGGAGACCTACAAGGCGCTCGGCCCAGCCGACGGCGGCACGTTGCTTGGCGTACGCATCCTGCCGCGCACCAGTGAGTACGCCATGCCGCACGTGTGGGACATGTTCTCGCGCTTCAATCGCCCCGAGGTGCGCGGCTCCGATCGCAGCGTGTTCGACGCGGTGCTGGCAGGTGCGTGGTACTCGTTCCGTCTCAGCGCCGCGGGGTTCGTGATGGGTGGCGTGGTCGGTGTGGGGTTGGCGGTATTGATGGCGCGATTCAAGTTGGTGCAGCGCGGGGTGTTGCCGTACCTCGTGGTGTCGCAAACCGTACCGCTCATCGCCCTTGCTCCGCTCGTGGTGAGTTGGGGCGGAAAGCTGGAGGTCGGCCCGTTCGTGTGGCCACGTTGGTTGTCGGCGTCGGTGCTCGGCGCGTTTCTTGCGTTCTTCCCGATCGCGGTCGGCACATTGCGTGGGCTAGCCGCTGCATCGGCTGCATCGGTGGAATTGATGCAAAGTTACGCGGCATCGTGGACCAAGACCCTGTTCAAACTGCGGTTTCCGACCGCAGTGCCGTACATGGTGCCCGCGTTCAGGCTCGGTGCATCTGCTTCGGTGATTGGTGTGGTGGTTGCTGAAATCTCCACGGGGTTGCGCGGCGGCATCGGGCGATTGATTATTGAATACGCCCGTGAGGCGACGGGCGATCCCGCCAAGGTGTACACCGCAATCTTTGGTGCTGCCGCACTCGGTCTCACCATGGCCGGTGTCGTGATTGCCGTCGACGTGTTCGTCATGCGAAACCGACCGAAAGAGAGCGTCTCATGAGCGCCGTCAGCATCCGCAATGCGAGCAAGGTGTTCAACCTGGGCAAGTCGAACCAGGTTGATGCACTTCGCAACGTGAGCCTTGACGTGAAGCCGGGTGAATTCGTTTCGCTCATCGGCCCATCGGGCTGCGGAAAGTCGACGTTGTTGCGTCTCATCGCCAACTTGCTCGAGCCAACGAATGGCGACGTGGTCGTCAACGACAAGCCTGCAGCGCAGGCGCGCCTCGATCAGGACTACGGCATGGCGTTTCAACAGGCTGGTCTCTTCGAGTGGCGTACGGTGCGCAAGAACATTGAGTTGCCACTCGAGTTGAAGGGCTGGGACAAGAACGCCCGTGCGTTGCGTGCCAATGAGATGTTGCAACTCGTGCAGTTGCCTGAATTCGGCGATCATTACCCATGGCAGTTGTCGGGTGGCATGCAGCAGCGCATCGCCATCGCCCGTGCTCTCGCCGCGCACCCACCGCTGTTGCTGATGGACGAACCGTTTGGTGCGCTTGATGAGATGACCCGCGAGTACATGCAGGGCGAACTCCTGCGGATCTGCGCAGCGACCGGCACGACCGTGGTGTTCGTGACGCACAGCATCCCAGAGGCGGTGTATCTGTCGAACCGAGTCGTGGTGATGTCGCCGCGGCCTGGCCGTATCACGAAGGTCGTCGACGTGTCGCTGGGCGGCGAACGCAACGAAGACACCCGCAACCGCACGGCATTCTTCGAGGCCATCACCGCTGTGCGCGAAGGACTGCGCGGGATGCACGCAGCCCACGTCGGTTTGGGCAACGACGACCGATGAACCGCGTCGGCAACTTGCTACGCACGACACTCGGCAATGCATTGCCGGCCATCGTGTTCGGCGCGTTGTTTCTCGGCTTCTGGGAGTGGGCCGTCCGTTTCTTTGAACTGAAGCCATACTTTCTGACCGCACCAAGTGCAATCTGGGAACAGTTCACGTCGAACTTCACACTCATTCGTGGTGCCGCGACGGTGTCTGGCACCAACGCGCTGATTGGTTTGCTCGCTGGCACGGTGCTCGGTGTGGCGATGAGTTTCGTGCTCAGCCGTTTTGGATTTCTCAATCAGTTGATTACGCCACTGGCAGTGGCGCTGAACGCCGTACCAATCTTCGTGCTCGTTGCCGTGCTCAACAATATGTACTCCATCACGAGTGAAATCCCGCGCCGCATCATGGTGGCACTCGTCGTCTATTTCATCGTGCTGGTGAACGTGGCCCGCGGTCTCACCCAAGTGTCGCCGACCCATGTTGAACTGATGCGTTCCTACGCGGCGAGCGATGTCGCGATTCTGCGAAAGGTGCGGATCCCCAATGCCATCCCGTTCCTCTTCGTATCGCTGAAAATCGCGGCGCCGGCAGCGGTGATCACGGCCTTTGTCAGCGAGTACTTCGGCGGTTCACAGAACGGCTTGGGCAGTCGCATCTCGAGCAATATCGCCAATTCAAAGAATGCCGCCGCCTGGGCCTACGTTTTGGCGGCGTGCCTACTTGGGCTACTGTTCTACCTATTCTCCGTAGTAATGGAGAGCCTCAACCGGAAGGGCGAGGTCAAGTAATGCCATACAACACAACACAACAACCGAGTAGCACTCGGAGGGGAGCAATCACATGAAGAAATCAGTACGGGTTGCCTTCGCCGGCATCGCCGCGCTGTCGCTGTTCGTGGCCGCCTGTGGCGGTAGCGATGACGCAGCCGACGAAGTCACCGAAGACACCGCCGCGGAAGAGACCACCGAGGAAGCGCCCGCAGAAGAAGCGTGCACGACGCCGACCCCGGTCAAACTGCAGTTGCAGTGGTTCACCCAGTCGCAATTCGCTGGCTACTACGCCGCGCAGGACCAGGGCTTCTACGCCGACCAGTGCCTCGATGTGACAATCAACGAAGGTGGTGTCGACATCGTTCCGCAGACCGAGTTGGCCAACGGCAACGTTGACTTCGCAATCTCGTGGGTATCGAAGGCCCTCGCCAGCCGCGAAGCTGGTGCGAACATCGTGAACATCGCGCAGGTGTTCCAGCGTTCTGGCACCTTGCAGGTGTCGTTCAAAGACAAGAACATCACCTCACCCGCGGACTTCAAGGGTAAGAAGATCGGTAACTGGGGCTACGGCAATGAGTTCGAGATTTTCGCCGCGTTGACCAAGGCGGGTCTCGACCCTGCCAAGGATGTGTCGCTCGTGCAGCAGCAGTTCGACATGGTCGGTCTGCTCTCCGGTGACATTGACGCTGCAGAAGCCATGACCTACAACGAGTACGCGCAAGTGCTGGAGGCCAAGAACCCGGCGACGGGTGCGCTCTACACGGCGGATGACTTCAACGTCGTCTCGTACGAAGAGGCTGGCGTCGGTATGTTGCAGGACGCCATCTGGGCGTCGGGTGAGCGTCTCGCCAGCGATGCGGCATACGCCGACACCGCGGTGAAGTTCGTCGCCGCGTCGCTCCAGGGTTGGGCGTACTGCCGTGACAACGTGGAATCGTGCCGTGACATCGTGCTCTCGAAGGGCTCGAAGCTCGGCGCCAGCCACCAGTTGTGGCAGATGAACGAGGTCAACAAGTTGATCTGGCCGGCCGCCAACGGCGTTGGCTTCATCGACGATGCCGCGTGGAACCGCACGGCAACCTTGTCGCAGGAAACGAAGAACCTCGAAGGTGGCACGGTGCTCACCAAGGCGCCAGACGCCGAGGCGTACTCCAATGACATCGTGACGAAGGCGCTCGAGATCCTCGCGGGTCTCGGTGTCGACACGTCGGGTTCGTCGTACGCTCCGATCACCGTCACGCTCAATGAGGGTGGCAACTAAGCACGACGATGACTGCGGCACTCGCTGCCGCATGAATCGACAGGAGGGTGCGGGTCGCGAAAGCGGCCCGCACCCTTCGCTTTTGTGGTGACGCCCATCCGGAGCGGTTTACGAAGTGAAGTGAAATATCTCCGCGAGTTGCTCAACACCGTCTGCAATGGATGGTGCAGGACGCGCAAAGTAGCGGTCGGCGTCGACCGAGACGACACGCCACGACGGATCGAAGTCATGTTGGATCGCTTGAGACTCCGCTTCGGCACGCCTTTGATCAAAGCCACATGGACCAAGTATCACTATCTCGGGCTGTGCTTGTCGCACAGTCGCCCAAGAAATGGCGCGAGATGGGACACCTGCGATACCCAGCACCTCTTGGCCTCCCGCGGCTTCGATCATTTCGGGAATCCAGTGTCCGCTTGCGAATGGGGGCGACAGCCACTCGGCGAAGAAAACTTTCGGCCTGCGCCTGCCCGCGACTCTCGCACGTATGATTTCGATGCGTCGCAACATTTCTTGAACTACCCGGTGTCCCTCGGTGGGGCGGTCGAGGGCATCGGCAAGTTGATGCACTGACTCCGCCACCCCTTGAATGTCTTTCGGGTCGAGAGAAACAACACGGGCTCCGACGTCACAGACTTCACCACTTGATACGGCGCATACCCGGCAGAGGTCTTGGGTGATGATGATGTCAGGGACAAGTGAGTGCAGAAGCTGCTCATCGATGAGGTACAACTGTTGGCCAGTTGCAACCGCTGCCCGAACCTGAGAGTCGATGTTGAGCCCATCAACCTCGGCAGATCGAATGCGCGCCATGGAAACAACGGGTACGTTGGCGATTTCTGCGGGATAATTGCACTCCTCTGAACGTCCGACAAGTGAGTCGGTCAAACCGAGAAGGTGGACGATTTCCGTTGCGCTGGGTAGGAGCGAAACGATTCTCACCCGACGTAGTGCTTGTCGGCGATATTCAACGCTTCGTCGAGAATCGCGATACCAGCGCGGAGGTCGGCTTCGCTCGTTGTGCACGGCGGCACCACGTGAATGCGGTTGAAGTGCGTGAACGGCCAGAGACCCTGCTGCTTGCAGAATGCGACGATCTCGGCCATCGGCTTGGCGTCTGCGCCCGCGGCATTGAACGGCACGTAGGGCTGGCGCGTCTCGCGGTCCTTCACGAGTTCAATCGCCCAGAACATGCCGAGGCCGCGCACATCACCCACTGATGGGTGCTTGTCCTTCAGACGATCGAGTTCGGGGGCAATCACGTTCTCGGCCATCTTGCGCACGTGCTCGAGCACCTTCTCTTCTTTGAAGATGTTGATCGATGCCACGGCAGCCGCACAGGCAAGTGGGTGGCCCATGTAGGTCAGGCCGCCAGGGTAGACGCGTTCCTTGAACGTGTCGGCGATTTTCTGGCTGATCACCACACCGCCGAGCGGCACATAACCAGAGTTAACACCCTTGGCAAAGCAGATGAGGTCGGGTGTGACGTGCCACTTGTTGACGGCAAACCACTCGCCACAGCGGCCGAAGCCGGCCATTACTTCGTCGCACATCATGACGATGCCGTACCTGGTGCAGAGGTCGCGCACACCCTGCAGGTAACCCTCGGGCGGCACCAAGATGCCGTTCGTGCCGACGACGGTCTCGAGACCGATCATCGCCACGGTGTGCGGGCCTTCGACCATCAGCACGTCTTCGAGGTGCTGTAGTGCGCGCTCGCACTCCTCTTTCTCGTTCGACGAATGGAAGGCGGAGCGGTACGGGTACGGGCCCCAGAACTTCACGGCACCTGAAGCGCCGATTTCGTTCGGCCAGCGGCGCGGGTCGCCGGTGAGGGCGATGGCACCCGAGGTTGACCCGTGATACGAGCGATACATCGTGAGAATCTTGTGTCGGCCGGTGTGCAACTTAGCGAGACGAACCGCATTCTCCGCTGCTTCGGCACCACCATTGGTGAAAAACACCATGTTGAGATCGCCCGGTGCGACTTCCGTAATCAGCCGGGCTGCCTCGGAACGCATCTCGTTGGCGTGAAACGGGGCGATCGTGCACATCTTTGCCGCGTAGTCCTGAATTGCCTTGACGAGTTTCGGGTGTTGGTGGCCGATGTTGACGTTGACGAGCTGGCTGGAGAAGTCGAGGAACTTCTTGCCGTTGGAATCCCAGAAGTACGAACCCTCAGCCTTGACGACGTCAACTGGGTCGATCAGCCCCTGTGCCGACCACGAGTGAAACACGTGCTTGCGGTCGTCCAGATATGCCTTCGTCTGCTCATTTGCCATGCGCAGAGCCTACCCCTGGGCTCTCGTCACGGATGCAGGCCGCGCAGTTGATGTGCGTCAGCGAGCGCCTTCACGCCGAGCACCGATGCAGCCGCACGATAGGTAAGGCCGTTCTCTTGCGAGAACGTGTGCAAGCGCTTGAAAACTGCCCGCATCGTGTTGACCACCGACGCATTGACCTCGTCTTCGTCCCACTGCAAGTGGGCATAGTTCTGGCATTGCTCCAGGTAGGAGCACGTCACACCACCAGCGTTGGCATAGATGTCGGGCACCACGATGACGCCACGATCGTTGAGCAACTCGTCGGCGGCGGGTGTCAGCGGTCCGTTCGCTCCCTCGATGATGTACTTCGCAGCCAGCGCAGTGGCTTCGTCCTTGTCGATCGCGCCGCCCAGCGCACACGGCATGGCGATATCGGACGGTAGTGAGAACACCTTGGTGGAATTCTGCACACCTCGCGCAACCACCTCGCCGATGCCGGCGTCCACCACACTCGTCGCACCACTCTGGGTTGCGCGTACGAGTGCCTGTACATCAAGGCCCTTTTCGCTGGCGATTACTCCGCCGACGTCGGAGACCCCGACGATTTTGGCGCCCCAACCAGCCGCCAAACGAGCCGCCCACATGCCGACGTTGCCAAAGCCTTGAATCACGACGCGCTTACCCTCCAGCGATGTGCCGTTGGCTTGGCACACGAGTGACGCCGCCTCGACCACACCGCGGCCCGTTGCCGAGTCGCGCCCGAGCGAACCGCCGAGCGCGAGCGGCTTGCCGGTAACCACACCCGGCACTGCGTGACCGATGCCGATGGAGTACTGATCCATCACCCACGCCATTACCTGGGCGTTGGTTCCCACGTCTGGCGCAGGAACATCTTTGTCAGGTCCGAGAAAGGCGAAGATCTCCGAAACGTACCGGCGTGTCACACGCTCAAGTTCGTGCTCACTCAGCAGCTTCGGGTCGACGGCCACGCCGCCCTTGGCTCCACCTAGCGGAAGATTCATCAGCGCAGTCTTGAGCGACATCGCCACGGCGAGCGACACGGTCTCGTCGCGGTTCACCGATGGGTGGTAGCGAATTCCGCCCTTGGCCGGGCCACGGGTGATGTTGTGCTGCACGCGCCAGCCGGTGAAGCGCACGCGGGTGCCGTCGTCACGCCTGATTGGTATCGATACCTCGAGGACGCGTCGCGGGGCGATGAGCGTTTCGATGACTCCGTCTTCAAGCTTCAGCCAGTGACCGGCCTCGCGCATACGGTATTCGATTGACTCGAGTGACTTGTCGGGTGCGTGGTCGTGTGTGGTCATTCGTGGAAGTCGACGACGCCGTTGTCGTCTTGACGAAATGTTAGGGCATCCAAAGAAAACATTGCGGAAACACATTCCTCACAGGCGAGAAACCTGGGGCATCTACCTTCTCATCCAGCGAAGCCAACGTCGTCTCCGCGCACTAAGCACATCGTCCCGTTTTACGGGCGAACTACAAGGAGGATACGTTGAAATCACTTACTCGATTCACTGGGCGGGTTGTAGCCCTTGGTGGAGTTTTCGCCACAGCAATACCAGCGGTGGCTCGCGCAGCAGAGGACGCGCCGCCGAGCCTGGAAGATTTGCAGTCGCTCGTACCAGGCCTGCAGGTCACGCTCGACAACGTGTTCATTCTCGTTGCGACCGCACTAGTCATCTTCATGCACGCAGGATTCGTGCTCGTGGAAGCGGGGCTCACCCGCGCCAAGAATGCCGGCAACATCGTGATGAAGAACTTCGTCAATGTCGCAATCGGCATCGTTGCCTTCTACCTCGTCGGTTACGCAATCGCCTTCGGCGGCGTATTTGACGGGCTCGGGGCGTACATCGGTGGCGGCGGCTGGCTGATTGGTGACGGTGCGTTTGCCTATGGCAATCTCACACCGTTCACCTTCTTCATTTTCCAAGCGGCCTTCGCGGCGACTGCTGCGACGATCGTGTCGGGGGCCATGGCCGAGCGCACGAAGTTCATCGGATATGTGACGTATGCGGTGGTAATGACCGCCGTGATCTATCCGATCGTCGTCCGCTGGCAGTGGGGTGGTGGCTGGCTCTATCAGCTGTCGACACCGTTCCATGACTTTGCCGGGTCGACCATCGTGCACATGACTGGTGGCGTTGCTGCCTTCGCTGCCGCCCGCGCTCTCGGACCGCGTATCGGTCGCTACGGTGCCGACGGTAAGCCACGGGCCATTCCCGGCCACTCGATTCCGTTCGCAATCATCGGCTGTCTGATTCTCTTCGTTGGCTGGTTCGGGTTCAACGGAGGGTCGTGGCTCGGTGCCGACCCGATCGTCGGTCGCATCGCCACCACCACGATGATTGCTGCGGGCGCCGGTGCCGTCGTCGCTGCACTGCTCACCAAGCTGCAGAGCGGTAAGACCGATGTTGCAATGACCGGCAACGGTCTTCTCGCCGGATTGGTCGGTATCACCGCAGGTTGCTTCGCCGTCACCACGGTGGGCTCGCTCATCATCGGTGCCGTAAGCGGAGTACTCGTGGTGTACGCAGTCGCCTTCTTCGACAAGATCAAGGTCGACGATCCGGTTGGCGCCATCTCCGTGCACGGTGTGTGCGGTGTATTCGGCACCATCGCGGTAGGCCTCTTCTCCAACGAGGAAGTCGAGGGGGTTGTTGCCAAGGGATTGTTCTACGGCGGCGGCACCGACCAGTTGGTGTCACAAATCATCGGCGTGGTGGCGGTTGCTGCATTCGTGCTGGTCGCCTCGGTGATCCTGTTCGCAGTCATCAAGGCGACCGTGGGTCTGCGAGTATCAGAGCAGGAAGAGCGCGAAGGTCTCGATGTGCACGAGCACGGTTCACCGGGCTACGGCAGTGATCGAGCGCTGGCTTAGTCGGTAACCCACGAGAACAACCAAGGAGCACAACATGAAACTCATTACCGCAATCATCAAGCCGTTCAAACTGGATGACGTGAAGGACGCCCTCAAGGCGGCCAACGTCACGGGCATCACCGTCACCGAAGTGCGCGGGTTCGGCCGTCAAGGCGGACACGTCGAGACATATCGCGGCGCCGAATACAAGGTGGATCTCATCCCGAAGGTGCGACTCGAGTTGGTCGTCGAGGACACGGTCGCTGACCGCGTCGTCGAAGTGATCGTCAAGAGCGCCGGTACGGGCAAGATTGGCGACGGCAAAGTGTGGATCACCGACGTGTCACGCGTCGTGCGCATCCGCACCGGGGAAGAAGGTCGCGACGCGATTTAGCGTTGCGACCCGGTGTTGCGTCGCGACGCGATTTAGCGTTGCGACCCGGTGTTGCGTCGCGACGCGATTTAACGCTTCTGGCGACGCTCGCGACGGGCTGCCCGCTTGGCCTCTTGGTCGATGGCGGTCGGGCGTGATGGCACGGCGGTGTTCGACGCAGGAATCTTGAAGCGCTCGTCTTCGTTCACCAGCCGCTTGAAACCGCCGAGTGCCACGGAGTATTGCACGGCCATCAGCCGTACGGCATCCAGACCGAATTTCTCGATCGCCGTAGGGATCAACGACTGCAGATCGTCGAACGATGGATCGTCGCTCGCTTCACCGAGCGTGTCGACGAAGTATCCGGTGCACGGTTCGCTGAGCAGCACACCGGCATCGATCACCGACTTGCGGGCGACCATCCCTTTGCGGATGCTGTCGGCCAGCGTCGCGGAATCGTCATAGGCCCCACGACGTAACCCGACGGCGCGCGCGAACGGGTCACGCAACGAATCGGGGAGGGCGACCGCCAGCGCGGTGAGCGACTCGTCGCTCACCGTGGCGAACACGGCCAGATAGCGCCGTTCAACGATGATTTGGTCACGCGCCAGATTCAAGGGCATGAACGGCTCACCTCATCTCAGATGAAAAGTGCAAACGGGGTCGCGCCCCGCGTCGGATCAACCGATGACTTTTACGTTGTGCGCTTCAACACCCTTGCGGCCCTGACCGAGTTCGAACTCGACCTGTTGGCCCGCGAGAAGGGTGCGGCGCCCGGTGCCTTCGATGTTGGAGAAGTGCACGAAGACATCCTGCTCGCCATCGCGAGAGATGAATCCGAAACCCTTCTCGTCATTGAAGAACTTGACGGTACCGGTTGGCATGATTACTCATTTCTTTGCTTGTCGTGACCCACCGAATGGTGCGTCAAACAAACACACTACCGAGCCGATTGCGAATTAGCGAGGCGAGCCCCAGAAAAGTTTCGGGCTCGGTTTCGGCTCGCTCGTGTGTGGGGTGGGAGTGACCATTACTTCTTTACGACGGCGTGCAGCTCGCGGATGCGCATCGCATGTGTGGCCCCAAGCCGCACATCAGGCAGTCGACCCGAGACACCGACGTTCGTGCGCCAGGTGATCTTCCACACGGTGTCGAGGCGTGCGCGGTAGATGCCGTCGTTGCGCACGCTGGACGGCACGGGGTATTCGTACTGACACTCAGAGTGGATGAACTTTGGCAAGAGCGACGTCCACGGTGTGCCGGGCCCGTCGCATTCGACGGTCTCACCGATGCCATCACCCGGGGAGAACTCGAGTGACTCCGGTGTAGCCGTCGTCGTCACGGCGAGCACGCCATTCGGGGTGGGTACAAAGGCGGTGACGGATACCGGCCGCCACAACAGCGGGTTGACCCAGAACCATGTCGGGGTCTTCACCACACCACGATGGGGGACCGGCGAGAAGTTCTCCGTCAGCATCGGGATGAGTTCACGCACCACGCTGCGTGTCGACTCTGCGACTTCTTCGGTGGTGATCTCTGGTAGCCAAGCGAATTGCTCGGTGCCGTCGCGCGCACAAACGTAGAGCGACCAGGTGATGCCTTGCCACTGGCGCGTGACTACGGATGGACTCACACCTTGTTCGTGAATCGTGATGGGCCGCACCCATTCGCAGCGGTCGTATGACTCGATGGAACTGTACGAGACACCTGCATAGATGTGGTCACCGTCGACGCCGGCTTCCGCGGCATGTGCACTGGAAGAGTCGACGACAACCGCCGGCAGACAACTCGCAACGATGAAACTGATGTGCGACGCGAGCCGAGTAAAGGTGGTCATGGCGTGCAGAACCGTGCGACGGGCGAGCGTCGGTCGATGCGCCGTGACCAGAGGCTCCACGACTCGTCGACGCGGGCGAGCGTCCACTCGACGCGACGAGTCCAGATGGTGGTGTCGAAGATGATGTCGCCGATTTCGGTGTCGGCCATGCTCGAGTCGAAGAAGATTCTTGTGTCGTACTCGCAGGTCACGAGGCGGGCTCGATCGGGTGTGGTGAGCGCGAGCGACTCGATTGCCCACTGCAGGCGACCCTCGTCGGGCTTCGTGCGCATCTTTTCGGTGGTGTAAAACGCGAGTGACTCGGTGAGTCGTTGGCGTTCGGGGGAATCAACGGCAGTCAGACCCGCAACATCGCAACGCGCTGGGCGGTGAAAGCAGTTCGTCCAGCCGTTGATCAGGCGGGAGAACGCCGACTCCACACCGTCGGCGTTTGCAGGCTCGGTAGGCACCGAAGTAGCGGGCTCAGAGGGTACGGCGGTGGCGGAGTCAGACTGCGCATCGATCGTGTCGTCGCCCAGTGAGTTCTCGTCTGCGGTGCGTTCGTCGCCGAACGACAGCTCTCCCGGGGTGCTCTGTTCTGCCTCGCCGAAACTCAGCGATGGCGGTGCAACGCACGCAGTGAGCGAGGCAACGAGCACGACGGCAAACGCGCCGCGCCGAATGAAGAGTGACATGAGTGGCTCCTTGTCGGGTGAGTCGGATGTTGTCCGGTGCTGCTCGGCACCGACTTGGAACCAAACAGCACTTTGTCAGGTGTGTGCACCAATGTGCGTAATCGTGCGTGGATATTTGGTAGGTAGCATTCATAAATCCCAAAAATGACCGAACACCCCGATCTACCCGCCGAACAAGCGCACATTGATCGCGCTTACCAGAGCCTGGCGTCGGCGCGCGAACAGGCGCTCGGCATCCGCAAGCTGACGACGGGGCAGACGGGCGGCACCTTCCAGGAGCGCTACGAGCGCAACTATTTCGACGAGAAGTTGGTGCAGATGTTGAACGACCTCGACATTGGCGACGCCGCGCTCGTCTTTGGCCGTATCGATCGCACCCCCGACGGTGGCGGTAATCCGGAGGCGTTCCACATCGGGCGCTTGGCGGTGCCCGACCAAGACAACAACCAATTGGTGATCGACTGGCGGGCGCCGATTGCCGAGCCGTTCTATCGCGCCACGGGTCGTGACACGATGCAACTGGTGCGCCGCCGCCACTTCATGATGGAAGGTCGCAAACTGACGGCGATCGAAGACGAACTCTTCGGCGCAGGCCACCTCGGCATCGGCAAGGATGACGGTCTCGACCAGCCGCAACTGCGCGGGCAGAGCACGCTGCTGGCCACCTTGCGCAAGGGTCGCAGCGGACAACTCGGTGACATCGTCGCCACGATTCAAGCCGAGCAGGACGTCATCATCCGCGCCCCGAACAAGGGCGTGCTCGTCGTGCAGGGCGGCCCCGGTACGGGCAAGACCGTCGTGGCGCTGCATCGCGCTGCGTACCTCTTATATACGCATCGATTCCCGCTCGCCGATCAAGGTGTGCTCGTCGTCGGCCCCAACCGTGTGTTCTTGCGTTACATCGAGCGAGTGTTGCCGTCGCTCGGTGAATCCGGAGTGCGTGAAGTGGTGCTGTCTGACTTGATCGGCGGCGTTCGATTCGGCCTCGTCGACCCAGCGCCCACGCGCCGTGTGAAGGGTGACCTGCGCATGGTGAAGTTGATCGAGCGCGCCATCACCCAGCGCCAACGCACGATTACCTCAGACTTCGAGTTGCCGTTCGGCGGCAGCGTGTTGCGATTACGACCGAGAGACGTGTCACGCGTGGTGCGCGAGGCCCGTCGTCGTACGAAGCGGCACAACGAATTGTGCCGGGCGGTCGAAGGCGAACTCGTTGCGATGCTGATGCCCAGCATGCGCGATCAGGAGTACACGTTGGGCAGTGCGCGAGCCCGGCTGCGCGAGTTTGCGGAGTTTCGCGCACTGATGTTCACCATCTGGCCGTCGCTTGCAGCAGAAGAGTTGCTGCACGACTTGTTTGGCTCGAAGGCATTGTTGCGTTCGGCCGGTCGTGACCTGTTGACCGACGACGAGGTTGCCGCGTTGTATCGCCCGCGTGCAGAGTCGCTGGCCCACGCGCGATTCAGTGACGCCGATGCTGCGCTGCTTGACGAGGCCCGCAGCCTGCTGGGGCCGAAGCCGCGCAAGGGTGGCGCGGTTGACGAGGATGACGAGATCGAGCAGTACGGCCACATCATCGTCGACGAGGTGCAAGACCTCACGCCGATGCAACTGCAGATGGTGGCACGGCGTTCGTTGAACGGCGCGATGACGGTGGTCGGCGACATCGCGCAAGCAACCGGGCCGTTTGCGCCATCCGACTGGAGCGACGTGTTGAACCTGCTGCCGCAGAATCGTGATGCGAAGGTTGCGGAATTGTCGGTGGGCTACCGCATTCCACGACAAATCATGGAGTTCGCCGGTCGTCTGCTCGCTACCGCGGCACCCGGCCAAACGCCACCCACTGCCGTGCGCGAGGGCGACCATGATCCGCAGATCGTGCGTGTATCGCCGGCTGAACTCATCGCCTGCGTGGTGTCGCAGGCGCGCTCGTTGCATGATGCACTTTCTGCTGGGCGAGTCGCGGTGGTATGCCCTGACGAGATGGCCGACGACATTGCGGCTGCGCTCGACGCAGCCGGTGTCGCGCACGGACGCGCCGGTGCATCAGCACTCGAGGCCACGCTCACGATCGTGCCGGTCAGCGTGGTGAAGGGTCTAGAAATGGACGGCGTGATCGTGGTGGAACCCACCGCGATGTACGAATCGCCCGACGTGGGGCCGCGCGGTGTGTATGTGGCGTTGACGCGCTCAACGCAACAGTTGGTGGTGGTGCACTCGCGCGAATTGCCGAACGAACTGCGCGACTAGAGATTCAGCGAAGCAATCGCGAGGCGTAAGAACGCCACTGCCTTGTCGGCGTCAGCGGGGCGGTTGCGTTCGACGGCGCTGCGCGCCAGTTCCACTACGCGACGCAAGTCGTAGGTGATCTGGTCGGCGAGCTCGCCAAACTTGGCAACGATGAGCGGCTCGGCATAGACCCATGCTTGGTTGATACGGTCGAGATGCGCACGCGCAGCAGCCTCGTCGCTGTCGAGCACTGCACGGCTCAACGCCGACATCTCGACTTGTAGCACCGTGACCAACTCGTCAAGGTCGGCACCAGAGAGATCAGAGTCGTCGCCGGCAAGATTAGTGTCGTCGCCAGTCACCGTATCGGTGACCGTGGTCGAGACCTTCGACTCGATGACCTGTGTTGCGCAGCCGCCGGCTGACAGCACCACGAAGCAGTAGGTGAGTGCGAGGCGTCGCATGCTGAATCAGAGCGTGACGAGCAGGCGGCTGCTCACATACGGCGACAGCGTGATCTTGCGATCGGTGATGTCGTGCACGGTGACGCTCGCAACACCCTCAGTGCGTTGTGTGAGAGTGCATTCGCGACCAGGCAGCAGTTTGTGGTGCTCCAACTCAGCGAGGGCACCGTCGCGCTCTTCGACATCCTCGGGGATTCGCACCAACGTAAAGCGCGCACCGACCGCGACCTTCTCCAGCGGGGTAACGGTGAGGGTGCTCGCCGTTGCACCGGGGATCGGATTGCCGTGCGGGCAAGTGGACGGGTTGCCGAGCAGTCGCACCAGCCCGGCCTCGACTTCATCACTGATGATGTGCTCCCACTTGCAGGCCTCGTGGTGCGCGGTCGACCACGAGAGACCGATTACATCCGTGAGGAACCGCTCAGCGAGTCGGTGTCGTCGCACGATGCGCGTCGCCAACTCTTCGCCGGCGGGGGCGAGTTGCAGGTGGGTGGAGTCAACCGAAATGAGGCCGGCAGCCTCCATGCGCTTCACCATCTCCGACACGGATGCACGTGACACGTTGAGTCGCTCGGCGAGGCGGGCCTGGATGATTTCGGCGTTGTCTTCGCGCATCTCGTAGATGCACTCGCAGTATTCCTCGAACGCTGGATGGTGTTCGCCAGCCGTTGGCATGGCGCTCAGCGTACCTATCGGCACACCGAGTAGGTACTCTTCGGCAGTGGCCAATGACGCTGTAATCGAGCGGTTTTCTCCCGCGGTTCGTGCGTGGTTTACGTCGTCGTTTCCGGCGGCGACAGCGGCCCAAGAGCAAGGGTTCGCCCAGATTCTCGATGGCTATCACACCTTGATTTCCGCACCGACGGGCAGCGGTAAAACATTGGCGGCGTTTCTCGTGGCAATCGATCGATTGGTGGCGCGCGATGCAACCGAAGCATCGACAACACGGGTGTTGTACGTTTCGCCGTTGCGCGCACTCGCCTTCGACGTGGAAAAGAACCTGCGGGCACCAATCGTCGGAATTCGGCATGCCGCCGAGCGACTCGCCACGAGTTTTCGCGAACCGCTGGTGGCGATGCGCACCGGCGACACGAGCGCGCGCGACCGACAACGCATGTTGCGCAACCCGCCCGACATCCTCATCACCACGCCCGAGAGTTTGTTCCTCATGCTCACATCGTCGGCGCGCAGCACGCTGGCCAACGTCGACACGGTGATCATCGACGAGATTCATGCCATTGCCGCCACCAAGCGCGGCGCCCATCTTGCGCTGTCGCTGGAGCGCCTCGAAGAACTCACGGCACGAGCACCGCAGCGCATTGGTTTGTCGGCCACGCAACGACCGCTCGAAGAAGTGGCGCGGTTCCTCGGTGGTTATCGCGACGGCGCGCCGCGGTCGGTGGCCATCGTCGATGCTGGCGCCCGCAAGACGCTCGAGGTCGAGGTCGTGGTGCCGGTCGAAGACATGGGCGAACTGGGCAAGGTGACGCATGAGTTGCGCAGTGGGCCGGCGACCGCCGCCACGGTGGAGCGTCGCACCAGCATCTGGCCGAGCATCACGCCGCGCATCCTCGAACTGGTGCAGCAGCACCGCAGCACGATCATCTTCTGCAACGCACGGCGCGGTGCCGAGCGTCTTGCCGCGCAACTCAACGAACTGGCCGTCGACCTCGGTCTGGCCGCCGAAGGAGCCGGCGACTATGTGAAGGCGCACCACGGATCGCTCGCCCGCGAGCAGCGCATCATCATCGAAGATCGATTGAAACGCGGCGACCTGCGCGCAATCGTGGCGACGAGCAGCCTGGAGTTGGGCATCGACATGGGTGCGGTCGACCTCGTCATCCAAGTGGAGTCACCCGGTGCCGTGAGTCGTGGGTTGCAGCGCATCGGGCGTGCCGGGCATGCGGTTGGTGCGCCGAGCAAAGGCAAGGTGTTCCCCAAGCATCGACACGACCTGCTCGAAGTGGCGGTCGTTGCGCGACGCATGCTCGATGCCGACATCGAATCCACCCGCTATCTGCGCAACCCGCTCGACGTGCTGGCCCAACACATCGTTGCGCACGTGGCGATGCACCCTGATGTGAGCGTCGCATCACTCACGGCGATGGTCAAGCGCTGCGCGAACTTCGCCGAGTTGTCGGACGAAGTGCGCAACAACGTGCTCGACCTGCTCGCTGGTCGTTACCCGAGTGAAGAGTTCCGTGATTTGAAACCGCGCATCGTATGGGATCGCATCGCCGACACGCTGCGGGCCCGCGACGGCGCACAGCGACTGGCGGTCACCAACGGCGGAACCATCCCCGATCGTGGTCTCTTCGGTGTGTTCTTGCCCGACGGCACGCGCGTCGGCGAACTTGATGAAGAGATGGTCTATGAAACTCGGCCGGGGGAGAACTTCGTACTCGGGGCGTCCACCTGGCGGATTGAAGACGTGTCGTTTGATCGCGTGATCGTCAACCCTGCGCCGGGCGAGCCGGGCAAGATGCCGTATTGGCATGGTGATCGACTCGGGCGGCCCGTCGAGTTGGGGAGGGCTGTCGGCGAGTTCTTGCGCACGATTCGTGAATCGCACGCCACCGACCCCGCACAGGCCGAGGCCACGTTGGCGGAGCAGCACTGCCTCGACCCGTTGGCAGCACGCAATTTGCTCGCGTACATCGCCGAGCAAGTGGATGCCACCGGCACATTGCCCGACGATCGCACGATCGTGATTGAGCGATTCCGCGACGAGATCGGCGACTGGCGCATTTGCATTCATTCGCCGTTCGGCACGCCTGTGCATGCGCCGTGGGCGATCGCGCTGGAGAACCGTCTGCTCGAACGGCTCGGCATCCCCGTCGAGACGATGTATGGCGACGACGGCATCGTGCTGCGGCTGCCCGAGGCAATCGACCGCGTGCCCGTCGAAGAATTGCTGATTGATCCCGATGAATTGCTGGAAACGCTGGTCGCCGCAGTGCCGCAAACCGCGCTCTTTGCCGCGCGTTTTCGGGAGTGTGCGGCGCGGGCGTTGCTACTGCCACGCCGCCGCCCCGACCAGCGCACGCCGTTGTGGCAACAGCGCCAGAAGGCCGCCGACTTGCTGGCGGTGGCGGCGAAGTATCCGACGTTTCCGATGTTGTTGGAGACCAGCCGCGAGTGTCTGCAAGACGTGTTCGACGTGCCGGCGTTGCGCGACGTGCTGGCGCGTTTGCGATCGCGGGCGATTCGCCTCGTCACCGTCGACACACCGAAGGCCTCGCCGTTCGCTCAGAGCCTGCTCTTCAATTGGATTGCTGCGTACATGTACGAAGGTGATGCGCCGCTCGCGGAGCGTCGCGCTGCAGCGTTGGCGCTCGACCGTGACCTACTCGACGACCTGCTCGGCTCCGAAGAACTGCGTGAATTGCTCGACGGCGACGTGCTCATCGATGTGGAACTCGAGTTGCAGCACCTCGCTGACTCGCGCCGTGCCCGCAACGCCGACGAGGTGCACGACGTGTTGCGTCGCACCGGGGATCTCACCCTCACCGAGTTGTCGTTGCGAATCGACGGTGATGCCACCCCGCTCATCGAAACGCTGGTGGGCGAGCGACGGGCCATCGAGGTTGCAGTTGGCGGTGAGCGGCGATTCATCGCAGCCGAAGACGCCGGTCGTTATCGCGATGCGCTCGGGTGCGCGTTGCCGCTTGGTTTGCCGGCGGCCTTCACCGACCCGGTGGAATCGCCGCTGCTCGAGTTGATTGGTCGGTTCGCGCGTACGCATGCACCGTTCATCACGCGTGATGTTGCACTGCGGTTCGGCATCACGAGCGATCGTGTGGCGGTGGTGCTGGCGCAGTTGGAAGCCGCCCATCGTGTGGTGCGCGGGGAGTTCCGCCCGTTTGGCACCGAACGCGAGTGGTGCGACGTCGAAGTGTTGCGGTTGGTACGCCGTCGCTCGCTCGCCAAGTTGCGCAAGGAAGTGGAGCCGGTCGACCAGCACACCTTCGCGCGGTTTCTCACCGAGTGGCACGGCATCGATGCACCGACGCACGGTAGTGAGGCGCTCGTTGAGGCATTGACATCGTTGTCTGGTTCGGCCCTCGTCGCATCGACGCTCGAGACCGATGTGTTGCCATTGCGTGTACGCGGTTATCGCGCAGCGTTGCTCGACGACCTGTGCACGAGTGGCGAAGTCGTGTGGGTGGGTGCGGGTGCGCTCGGTGGTAACGACGGGCGCATTCGGCTGTTCTTTGCCGACCAACTCGCCACACTGCTGCCCGCGTTGGAGACCGGCGAGCCACCGCAGGGCGGCGTGCACGACCAGATTCGTGCGGCGCTGGCCGACCGCGGTGCCAGTTTCTGGGGCCAGTTGCGTTCGGCGGTGCGTGGTGCCACCGACGGTGAGTTGCTCGCCGCATTGTGGGATTTGGTCTGGTCCGGTGAAGTGACGAACGATTCGCTCACGCCGCTGCGGGCGGTGTTGCACGGCGCGCGCAGCGGCAAGAGTGCCAGACCCGTGGCCGCGACGCCGAGTGCGCGTCGTGCCGCGGCTCGTTTGGTGCGCCCGCGACACGTGCGAGGTGCGAGTGCGTCACGCGTGGGGCCACCCGCCGCGCAAGGACGCTGGAGCCTGGTTGCACAGCTTGCCGACCGTACCGCGAGCCAAACCGAAGCAGTGCATGCACTGGCGTTGCAGTTGCTCGAGCGCCACGGTGTGCTCACGCGTGAGGCCGTGTTGGCCGAAGGTGTGCGCGGTGGTTTCGCCGGCGTGTACGGCGTGCTGAAGGCCCTCGAAGAACGTGGCGCGGTTCGCCGCGGATACTTCGTGGATGGTCTGGGTGCCGCCCAGTTCGCGGTACCTGGTGCCGTGGATCGCTTGCGCGCCTGCAAAGAGCCGCATCTCGTGGTAAACGAAGAGTCACCCGTGGTCGCCGTGCTGGCCGCGACCGATCCGGCGCAGCCGTACGGTGCCACCATCGATTGGCCCGCCACCACCGGTCGACCATCGCGCAGTGCCGGTGCGTTGTGCATGTTGTGGCGTGGCGACGTGCTGGGTTGGTACGACGTGCGCAGTCATCATCTCGTGACGTTCGAGCGCACGCTCGAACCCGCTGCGTTCGCCGCACTCGCAGAGGCGCTCAGCAATGTCACCAAGGACGGTCGTGCGAAATCGGTGGAGGTGCGCAAGATCAACGGCGCGTCACACGACGAGCAGTCGCCGCTCACCCTGCAGATCGTGGCGCTGCTCGAACAACATCGCTTCGTGAAGGGATATCGCGGGTTGGTGCTGCGCGACTAGGTCTGCGAGTCGCTGCGCGACTGTGCCTACACGCTGCGCGACTGTGCCTGCGAGTCGCTGCGCGACTGTGGCTGCACGCCGCGCAGACCGGCCCACGCGAGGTTTGCCAGTTGCGTACCGACTTCGCGCGGGTTGAAGTGTTCGCCGCTCATCACGAGGTGGCGACTGAGACCCTCCGACATACCCACCAATGCGTATGCCAGACGACGCTGATGTTGTGGGTCGAGCCCCGCATCAATCAGCGGGGCGATCGCTTCGGCAACCTTCTTCTCCACGTTGCGCACGGCAGTGGCGAACTCTTCGTCGCGCCGAGCGCCGCTGCCGAACAACAACATGAATGCATCGCGATGCGCAGCCACCCACTCGAAGTAGGAAACGATGCCGGCCTGTGTCTGATCGCGACCGTCCGCGGCGTTCGACGTTGCCTTGCCGATTGCCTCGAGCATTTCAGCAGCGACTTCATCGATGAGCGCGAGATAGAGGGCCCGTTTGGAGTCGAAGTGTTGGTACAACACGGGTTTCGTGACACCGGCCGACGCCGCGATGTCGTTCATCGACGTGCCGTGGTAGCCGTTCGTCGCAAATTCGTGCACCGCGACGTGCACGATTTGTGTGCGGCGTTCGGCGGCGGGCAGTCGGGCGTTCATGAGTTCCCTCCGGTGGCAGCATCCTCCCGGCGTGCGGCGCGGATTCCGTAGGTGATCACGATGCTCGGTGCGAGGATGATCGAACCCACCACCAGTGACACGCCGCTCACGAGGTGCATGGCGGAGGTGTACGAAGTCCACAAGCCGGCAAAGAACGCCACGGTAGACAGCGCGTACAACCCATAACCGACGCGTGACGCAAGTTTGTTCAGTCGGTCGATGCGATTGCGACGCGCAACGACGGCATCATCGTCGTGTTGCGCGCTCGGGGAACTCATACGATGCGCGTCAATCTAGGCTGAATCGTGCGTGAGTTCGCGGTGGTACAGACGGTGACGACAAACGACACAGCAGCCACCAATGATGCTGCGATTCTGCTGGCCGATGTGGTGGTGGCACTCGGTGGGTTTCCGGCACTGGCTGGCGTGAACCTGACGGTGCAGCGCGGGGAGCTGGTGGCGTTGCGCGGGGCCAACGGCACGGGCAAGAGCACGCTGTTGCGACTCTGTGCCGGATTGGTGGCGCTCTCGCGAGGCTCGGCACAGGTGATGAACGTCGACCTTGCCTCCAACCGAGCGGCCGTGCGACCGTACGTGGGGTTGCTTGGCCACCGCAACGGTTTGTATGCCGATCTCACCGCGCGCGAGAACGTGCAACTCACCGCCCAACTGATCGGCGCAGCGGGTGAAGACGTTGATGATGCACTCGTGCGACTGAAGATCGATGCACGAGTTGCCGCAACCCGCACCAGATCGTTGTCGGCGGGGCAGCGCCGGCGAACCGCGCTCGCATCGCTCGTGGTGCGTCGTGCACGCGTGTGGTTGTTGGACGAACCGCATGCCGGGCTCGACACTGCAGCCCGCAAAGAACTGGATCAGATTCTGCGCGAAGCAACGCGGGCTGGCGCCACCGTCATCTATACGACTCACGAAGTTGATCGTGCCGACGGCGAAGTGCCACGCACGGTGACGCTCGCCGGTGGCGTCGTCGCAAGTGATCGCGCGGCAACCCGTGGAGCACCGCGATGAGGCAAGCACTCATCATCGCGCGCAAGGATCTGCTCATCGAGTGGCGCGCGCGGCTGTTGTTGGTGCGTGTCGCGCCGTTCGCGCTGCTCGTGCTGGTGCTGTTTGCGGTGGCGCTCGACAGCGAGCCGCTCATCCTGCGGGCAGCTGCCGGTCTCGTCTGGCTGGCGATGCTGTTTTCTGCGCTCATGTTGGTGCAGCGCTCGTTCGACGTCGAAACCGATGACGGTGCAGTCGATGTGTTGCTCACTGGCACAGTCGAACCTGCGCAGGTGTACTTGGGCAAGATGCTGGCGGCATTCGTGCAGCTGTTGGCACTCGCCATCACCCTCGTAAGCGGCGCAGTGGTGCTCTATGGTGCGACGGTCGGCGCCGACCAATTGGTGTTGTTGGTCACGGCAACACTGTGCGCAGCGTGGGGATTATCAAGCGTCGGTACTCTCTATGGCGCTGTGGTCGCGAACATGAGCGGACGAGATTCACTGCTGGCGCTGCTCGCCCTGCCGGTGACGGCGCCGTTGTTGATTGCCGCATCACGCGCCACCGAAGCGGCATTCGGCAGCCAGACGATTGACGCCGCGAGTGGTTGGGCGTGGACGGCACTCTTGGTGGTGTTCGCCATCACGTTCAGCGCTGCTGGTGC
>Ga0194113_10001502_pt1 | contig 32005 bp, 28 predicted proteins | sample TA2MahC200mmetaG_FD_146193 | JGI IMG/M metagenome (GOLD analysis project Ga0194113, IMG submission 146193) | Freshwater microbial communities from Lake Tanganyika, Tanzania - TA2015017 Mahale Deep Cast 200m | ecosystem: Environmental > Aquatic > Freshwater > Lake | place: Tanzania: Lake... | reverse complement strand
CGCAATAGCCCTTCTTGGAGAGAATCAGGGTAATCGCGGCAGTCAGAGTCGTCTTGCCATGGTCAACATGCCCGATGGTGCCTACATTGACATGCGGTTTGGTCCGTTCAAATTTCGCTCTTCCCATATTAAAATATTCTCCTATCGTGTCATATTTTATAAAGCCCACGACCAGAATTGAACTGGTGACTTCCACCTTACCAAGGTGGCGTTCTGCCTGCTGAACTACGTGGGCATAAACTTAATAGGTATGGCGTTTAAGCATTTCATCACACCATGATAATATCTTTGCTAATAATTTTGTGTTGCTTACACTTATCGTATAAGTTCCATACCAAAAGTTCCGTTATTATTCGGCAGTAACCCTTCTTCAAGCTCACGAAAACAACCGGGCCACCGACACTCGAAAACCTAGAAGTAGGGGTGACGTTAGTTCATCAAAATGCTGAAGCGTCGCCACCAATTGGAGCATCGCTTCCTTGCGGCGATAGACAGCCACCGTTTGTATACGCCAGTCGACAATCCAATACTCAAGGACACCCTGGATGGAGTAAAGCTTCAACTTGGTCACCAGGTCGCGCTGCTCGTTGCGAAGACCTGGCGACAGCACCTCCACCACCAGTTCAGGCGTGCCGTGCAGGTGTCCGTCTTCTTTAAGAATCACTGCCAGTCGCTCTTTACTTGCCCAGACCACATCAGGAGCCACATCATCAGCGTCCGTAAAAATGACTCCAGGAGCCTGGACGACCTGCCCCATATCTCGTTTACGATTCCAGTCCCCTAATTCTATTACAATATTGGTACATGCCTGCTGATGATACCAATGAGGTTGCCGTTCCACAAATAATTCTCCGTTGATAATCTCATACCGCTTCCCATTGTCGGGAAAATAGTCCAAATCAGCGCTTGTCCAACGCACCGGCTGATACGCCTGAAACGTTGGCGCGCCTATCAAGAAAGTTCTTTCCTCATCTTTCTGTGCGCTCATATATCTAACCTAATTTGCTACCAGATAACCTAAATTTGAGTAAGTTGGAGCGGGAGACGGGGCTCGAACCCGCGACAATCAGCTTGGAAGGCTGACGCTCTACCAACTGAGCTACTCCCGCCTGGATGTGAAAATTGGTGGGGAGGGAAGGATTTGAACCTTCGAAGCATTCCGCAGTAGATTTACAGTCTACCCCCGTTGGCCACTAGGGAACCTCCCCACTCATGGAGCTGGCGAGAGGATTCGAACCCCCAACTACTTGATTACAAATCAAGCGTTCTACCATTGAACTACGCCAGCACTCTCCTCGCAATTCAAAGAATAAAGTTACTTATCTTGAATTACACAAGACTTTAAAGTGTAGTCAGTAATTATACAACTAACAGGATGATTTGTCAAGTATTTTTTTTCATTTTTCGCGGATTATGCAAAAAAATTTACTTTATTCCTTATTGAATTTATCTATCGTAGTCCCCAGAAATTCTTGACGTGAATAATAATCTATGGTACAATAAATTTTGTCAGTTCGTAGGATTTGAACAGGAGCGGTCCATTGAATCTTGAATCTTTATTAGAACGAATATCAGAAGATGAAAAAGTAGCGTGTGAGGAACGATTATACATTTTTCTTTAACCTCCGGCATCGGTTACCAGGTAGTAGCTAACCTCCGTTGCGAATCGCATTTGGATGAGCTATCATTTAGAGATATTGTGCAGGAGCTTCTACAGGCTGCTACCGAACCAGAGGAATTGAAAGAAGTGTATATTAAAAAATGCCAACTGCACATCCTCAAGGGTGGTGCCATCCCAAAGCCCTGGCCATTGTATTTTGGCCGGGTTGTAACTCCTAAAAGCCTCTATCAAATGAAAAAGGTGAAGATTTGTTTCTCTTTGTCTATGCGCTGCCAGCCGACGTAGAACCACTTTTTCCTACAATAGCTGATGCGCAATGGCGCTTGCTGTTCCGCCCTGCTCCACCCGGCGCAAAATGGGGATTAACTATGCCCTGGTCTGAAATCGACACAGAAAAGCCTCGACCAGAGATAGTATATAAACCAATTAATGGCGCATGTTTAACCAAACCAATAGAGATTAGGCGGGCGAGGAAATAACAATGACTAAAATTAAAGTAACTGACATTGGCGAAATCGATGTCAAATCCATCGAAAGTTTATCTTATGACGAACTCAAAGAGTGGATAAAATGCTGTTTGCTCGGCAAAGATACACAGATTTCCGATAACTTTCGTCAGGACAATGGCCCGTATTATATCATATATCTGCTTTATCCTAAATTCAATTTTTGCAGATGAGGGCTATACTGATTAACCAAATAATGAGGAGGAAATAATGAATCGAATCAACCAATCTGTTTGTTTCGGTAATTTTTTGCGCGGTGGTATCACGCCAGAACATTTAATTAGTGATGCGGCTAAAATTGGCTTTGCTTCTATTGAGATGTTGCCGCAGGAACATTGGCCATTGGTTAAGGAGCATGGCATGCGTATTGCCATCATCGGTGGACACGGTACGCTCACCAATGGTCTTAATAAACGCGAGAATCATGACCGCATCGAACAGGAATTGCTTGCCAAAATTGAACTTGCCGCAAAGAACGACATTCCTGGTTTAATCTGCTTTTCTGGCAACCGCGAGGGTTTATCAGATGAGAAAGGTATCAACACTACTGCTGAAGGATTGAGCCGCGTCGCAAAAGCGGCTGAAGAGAAGGGCGTCAATCTCTGTCTCGAATTGCTCAACAGCAAGGTGAACCATCCGGATTACCAATGCGACCATACAGTTTGGGGCGTAGAAGTGTGTAAGCGTGTCAATTCCCCACGGGTCAAATTGCTCTACGACATCTATCACATGCAGATTATGGAAGGCGACCTTATTCGCACTATCACGGAAAACATCCAGTACATTGGACATTTTCACACCGCCGGTAATCCCGGTCGCCGCGACATGGACGACCAGCAGGAAATTTACTATCCGCCGATAATGCGCGCGATTGCCGCGACTGGCTATGACCTTTACGTTGGTCATGAATTTAGCCCCAAAGGAGACCCAATCGAAGCATTGTGGACAGCGTTTAAACTTTGTGATGTGAATGTGTAGTGCCTGGAGGTAATTTTCAAAAATAAAATTGCGCTATTGCAGTAGTAGTAACGACTTCAGTCGTTTTTCGCGAGTAAACGACTAATGGTCGTTACTACAATTATGTATATCAGTTTCGAAGACTTAGGAAGTCTACATTAGGAAAATAACAATGACTTTTTCGATTGATACTTATGACAGAAAATATCTCGAAGGCATGACAGCTCTCTACAACTCCGAAACCGCTTTCGAACCGTACATCGCCCCACTCAATACGGTGAGATTTGTGGAATTGGTCGAAAAGAAGTCGTACTTCGACCCGGCTGGTCTCTTCGTTGCTCTTGAGTCTGGAAAAGTTGTCGGTTGGATTCACGCTTGTGTGGCCCCGGGTTCCGAAGGGCATCACAATCCTGAGAATAAGATTCCGCGCATTCGGATGTTAATCTATCCGCGCGACCGGCTCAAAGTTGGCAATGCTTTGGTTTCTGAAGCAACCGCCTGGTTGAAAAAATCTGGGCAGAGACAATTTCTTGCGATACACGCGCAGATGGGCTATCCATTCTACCGTGGTCTCTGGCTCGGCGGCGAGCCGATGTGCCCAACGACGATGCCTCATGTGCTGGTTGCTCTTGAAGTCGGCGGCTACAAGATTACCCAGGAGTCGGTGTGCATGGTCACTGAAATGGCTTCGCCACCACAAGAAGTCAGTGCCAACCTGAAGGTCGAGTTCATCGAGTCCGAAGCCGAAATGAAACACGAGCCGATGCGGGAGTCCTGGATTGGTTTCAGACCGATGAGAACCCAGGCGCTCGCTAACAGCGAGAATATCGGTAGCATAGCATGGGTGATACTGCCGCCTTTAGCTGAACGCCTCGGCGCGCCCTGTATGAACATCTGGGGGCTCGGAGTTCGAGAGCAGTACCGCCGGAAAGGTATCGCCACCGCTCTCGTCTCACACGTAATGGCAAGAAGCTACGCGCTCGGCGCAAGATTTGCTTCGGTTGGCACACAACTCTGGAACGCACCTGGGCAAGCAACGTATGCCAAACTCGGTTATAGACCGCATTGTATCGTTGTCGGGAGGACGCTTAACCTCGACATCTAATGAGCGAGAAGCAAACAGGGAAAACCAGAGATGTAGCTTTCTCTTATTACTCATCACGTTTCACGTTTTAAATCTTTTTCAATGGAGGAAGAAATGGCTGAAAAATCTTTAGATACTAACGTAATTTGTCAGATAGGCATAGTCGTACGGGATATTGAACGCACAGCAAAAGCGTATGCCGATATTTTCGGTATGGATATGCCGAAGATAAGAATTACCGATACGGAGGAAATAACGCATATCAAATTCCGCGGCGCTCCAACTCAAGCGCAAGCCAGGTTAGCTTTCTTTCAGATGGGCTCCTTGTCGCTGGAGTTAATTGAGCCGGTGGGAGAACCAAGCACATGGAAAAATTTTCTTGATGAACATGGCGAAGGTGTGCATCATATTGCCTTCCGAATCAAGGGTATGGATAAGGTCTTAGAGCTTTTGAATGAAAAAGGGATTTTAACTATCCAACAGGGAGATTATACAGGCGGGAGATACGCCTATGTGGATAGCGTGCTGGCTTTGGGGGTTATCATGGAACTTTTGGAGAATTATTAAACGTGAAACGTGAAACGTGATGCGTGATATGGGGAAAATAGGAGACTTATATAATGAGTTTGAAATTTATGGACTGTATTGAATTACAATAATAGCCGCTGAATGGCAAGGAGGATTTTTAATGCGACTTTCATTATCTGTAAGAGTAGCCGAAGCGCCTGGGTCGAAGGAGAAAACGTTGATGCCCTTCAATGAATTAGCGCATTTGGCAAAACGAATCGGTTATCACGCGCTCTGCATGCGCGCTTCGCAAGCGGGTGTGCAGACTGCCCCCAAAATTATAGCTGATATGCGAAAAAAAATAGACGGTTTGGGACTCGCTATTTCAATGGTCACAGGCGACTTTGCCATCCCGATGAATAACGATGATGGTCCGTTAGCTTTACGAAATATCGAACCATACCTGGGTTTAGCGGAACAATTTGGTGCATCGCTGATACGGGTTGCGATGAAAAAACAGGAGGATATTCCGTGGGCGCAACGCGCAGCCGACCAGGCGTGTGAGCGTGGCATTCGCCTGGTTCATCAGTCACATACGCAAAGTTTGTTTGAGACGGTTGACGGGTCATTGGAAGTGCTAAAGAAAATCAATCGTGAAAACTTCGGGATTATCTATGAGCCTCAGAATCTTGATTTATGCGGACAGGATTATGGTCCTGAAACAATTAAACTTTTTGAACCGTATCTTTTCAATGTTTATCTTCAGAATCACATTCTCCGTCCCAACGGCCATGCTATAGCAAATACATGGGTTCGGGGAAATGTTCGTTTTGACCCAATTCGGTTGCAAGACAGGGGAGGTATCGACTTTGAATTGGTTTTTGAAGGGTTGAAGGCGATTGGATATGATGGCTATGTAACAGTACATCAAGCCTTCAGCGACATCATGAAACCCGAAGAAGCCGCAGAGCAAAGTTACGAATATTTGACGAGAATTGCACAGTTTGAAGATTAATGGAAAAATTCTTCTTTGTTTCTTTTGCTTAAGTACCTCGATTTCGTCCAAGCAAGTGGGGGTTCCATTCATCCGCCGAGGGCGTCAGATTCCAGTGGCCGTGCGCATTCAAACGCCATCAAAAGGGTCATTATCTCCGATGGATACCTTTGAAATCCTTGCGACAAATGGCACACGGAGTTGACGGATACGACGGAGTTACACTATTAAATCTGTGAAAATCCGTAATATCCGTGTTTATCCGTGTGCTATAGCCTCTCAACTGATGGTTGAAATCTGTCCACCATGCAGAAGGTCTCTCGACCTCATCCGTGACCTTTTGATTAGCTTGCGATTCAGTTGTGATGCGAGTTTGAACCCAATCTATGCTGGAATAAAAACCCGCTTTCATTGGACGAAATATAGGTAAGTAAGTTCCAAAAAACAGTGTAACCTTTTCCTACGTCGTTTTTTTCTCACCGCAGAGGTCGCAGAGGAGGCGCAGAGAACGCAGAGAACAGACGAAGTTAAAAGGAACGAAGCCATCTCCGTGTCCTCTGCGTCTTCTCTGTGTTCTCTGCGGTTTAAAAAGTCAACAAACTTTTTGGGAACTTACTTAACTGAATCAAGTGATAGTTTGGTAGGAATAGCGATGCTAGCGGAAGTGAAGATGGAAGTTGATTTTAAAAAGCAGGTTCTAAAAATAGAAAAAGAGTAGGAACTGATAAGAGTAGGTTTTTAGACCCGTAGAGTCGGAATGTTTATAAGTTTTTGTTTGAAAAGCGTAGTTGGGGAAAGAGATGAGCCGTCTACTATTTTTATGTACCGGTAATTCCAGCCTGAGTCAGATAGCAGAGGGTTTTGCCAGGGAGATTGCGCCCAATGATGTAGAGTTGTTGAGCGCTGGGGTCGCGGCAAAAGGGCTGCACCCCAAAGCAATAGAAGTAATGGCGGAGGCCGGAATCGACATTTCGAATCAGATGCCGCAGACTTTAGCAAATCTAGATCTGTTTACCTTCGACGTTATGATAGCGTTCTGCAACCACACTCCGGAGAATTGTCCTGCTCTGCTGGGCTCTCTTGGGTTTGTTCACTGGGAACTTCCAGACCCGGTTGAAACAACAGCAAATGGGGAAGATTTGTTATCTAAGTTCCGCGAGGTACGAGATGAGATTCATCAGCGCGTGCGGACTTTTTTCACCGATGGATATCTCGCGGTTTTGGTTGCGCGGCGGCGCCACCTTGAACTTATCCTCGAAAATTTAAACGACGGTATCATTGCCCACGATAATCACCGGTATATATTCTACTTCAACCGCGCCGCCGAAATGATAACCGGCTACCGTCGCGAGGAAGTGTTGGGGCGCGATTGCTATAGTGTGTTCCAGGGTGGGTTTTGTGGCGGCAAATGTTCTTTTCGTGAAAGAGTACCACAGTTTGAACATCTCCATTATTCCATTGACATAACCGCAAAAGAGGGCGAACAGCGCCGGGTGGAGATGTCAGCAATTCCGATGAAAGATGACAGCGGGAAGGCCGTCGGGTGTCTTACTTCCTTCCGAGATATAACCAGGCTTCTGGAGCTGGAGCACCGCTTGGGAGAAATGCAACAGTTTTCTGGAATCATTGGCAACCATCCGACAATGCTCAATGTTTTTGACCTGATTCGCCATCTTGCCACGCTTGATGTCCCCGTATTGATTCAAGGTGAAAGTGGCACAGGTAAGGAGCTTGTCGCGGCTGCCATCCACAATGAAGGTAAGCGCGCCGATAAACATTTCGTGCCCGTCAACTGCGGCGCTCTACCAGCCGGGACACTGGAAAGCGAACTTTTCGGGCATGTTAGAGGCGCGTTCACCGGCGCTATCAGAGATAAAAAAGGACGGTTTGAATTAGCTGACGGCGGAACTATCTTCCTGGATGAGGTTGGAGAACTAAGTCCTGAAGCGCAAGTCAAATTACTTCGAGTTTTACAGGATGGAACGTTCGAACGAGTAGGCGGCGAAACGACCATCAAAGTTGACGTTCGTATTATTAGCGCCACCAACAAAGACCTCAAACGGGAAGTCGCTTTAGGAAAATTCCGCGAAGATCTTTACTACAGGTTGTGTGTTGTGCCCATAAATTTGCCCCCATTGCGCGAGAAAAAAACCGACATCCCGCTCCTGGCAGAGCACTTTCTGCAACGAGCGGTCGCCGAAGCCGGACGCGAAAAGGTGTTACTCTCTCATGAAGCGCTTGCGGTCATGATGGACTACCACTGGCCAGGGAATGTACGCGAGCTTCAAAACGCTATCCAGTATGCTCTCGTCAAATGCCAAGGAAATATTATCAGGCCGTTACACTTACCAGATACTATACTTTCACAACTTATTAAAGCCAGATCCAAAAAGCGTCATCGCAAGCGCAAGTTGGAATTTACCGCCGTGCAAGGCGCTCTCCGCGAAGCCGAGGGGAATAAAGTTAAGGCTGCTAAACTTCTTCGTGTCTCACGTGCTACTCTCTACCGCTTCATCTCTGACACAAAAGGATAGTAAATTCCGCGACATGGTAAAAAAATCAGGTTGTTCGATACCACAATTAGGGCTTTTCTAATGGTACTGTTGTCTAAAATAATGTATAATTTGCACAGTGAAAGCTTTTAGCTACGATGTGTCTCATAAATTCAAAGTGTCTCATTTATATTTAAATGAGACATCTTAACGAGCAACTTTCATCTCAACACTTGAATATCAAGACATCACAAGGGTCTAATTTGTTAAATATTACAGCAGTGTCTCAGATGATGTCTCATTAACAACCAATAAATTAGACACGGTTCATGTCAATTTCACTATTGCTTAACATGGCAGTAAGTTGCTACACAAAGTTATACTTATGCTTTACCATAAAATAAATTCCTTTTTGTTTCTTTTGCTCAAAATTCCGCTGATGTGGCATGCTTTATGCTAATAATGTAGATTTTTGAGCCGACATAAACTGGAGGTGCCAGATGGCGAGTGCCTGTAATGAACATATTGTTGAGGTGTTGCAGATGGCAAGGCAGTTGCTTATCCTGGCAGACATGGGCGATTTGGATAGTCAGGACAACGGCTGTGGCGTGCTCTACGGCGTTGTCCGCGACTGTGCTTATAAGATTCGCGCCCAGGCAGAGCGCGAACGCAACGCGCATAAGATAAGAGGTATTTGGGATGTGGATTAAAGTGAAACGTGATACGTGATGCGTGAAACGTTTCATTGTTAGGTAGCAATAGACGGTTATGGTTTTCGTCTCAATTCATACTCTCTACTTTATATAATCTTAGGAGGCAATAATCAAATGGAATTGAAAGGTAGTAAAACGGAAAAAAATCTTTTAGCTGCTTTTGCCGGAGAATCTCAGGCGCGCAATAAGTATACTTATTTCGCGAGCGCGGCTAAAAAGGAAGGTCTTGAGCAGATTTCAGGTATCTTTTTAGAAACTGCTGACAATGAAAAGGAACATGCGAAAAGGATTTTTTCCTTCCTTAAAGGAGTTGGTGATACCGATGCCAATTTAAAAGGCGCGGCGGAAGGTGAACACCACGAATGGACAGACATGTATCCCGGTTTTGCGAAAATCGCTGAAGAGGAAGGCTTTACTAAAATCGCCGAATTCTTCCGCGAAGTAGCAGAAGTTGAAGAACAGCATGAGAAAAGGTATAATGCTCTGCGTAAGAATTTGGCAGAAGGAAAAGTCTTTAAGAAAGACGAAGTCGTGAACTGGAAGTGCCGCAATTGCGGTTACGTCCACAAAAGCGCGGAAGCACCCAAAGTTTGTCCTGCTTGTGCCCACCCGCAGAGCCATTTCGAGCTTTTGTGCGAAAATTATTAATTTGGCAAGGTGGCAAGACGGCAAGAGAGCAATTGCTACTTAGCCGTTTTGCCGTTTATCGGTCTTGTCCTTCATCCCCCAAATGGGTGCTCAACAAACTAATACCATTTCTGTTTAACAACGCGACATAAATTGTCATCCCTTCGATAGGTTCAGGGCAGCATCTGAGCGAAGCGCACCTGCGCAAGATGAGATGCTTTGCTTCGCGCCTCAGAATGACAGTAGTAATGCGGTATTATCATCCAGAAATGGTATAATTTATCTACAATCAATTAAAAGAAAGGATAACAACTATGTTCAACAAAGTTACTTCAAAGATTAGAGATTGGTTCCCCGCGGCAGAAGTTGAGGCGCATTGCGATGGGCCATGTGGTGTTTATGACCCGGCTTCGGCACGCGTCGCCGCTGAAGCAGTGCTATCAATGACGAAGAAAATTCTCGCTTTAGAGCTGCCTGATACCAATGATTCAAAGGCTGTGGGCGCTTATTTGAATACGATGTCAAGGTATATTACCATCAAGGAGCAGCAAGCTGAAATCACGAAGCGAGAATTGCTCATTTTGTGGACGGACTATTTCAAGCCGGTGCATTTAGAGAAGTACCCGGACTTGCATGACATCTTCTGGAAAGCCGCTAAGCTGTGCTCGGCATGCAAGCAGGAAATCAACCTTGACAAAGCCGCTGAGTTGATAGAGTCAATCAAGAAGATTCATGGAATTTTCTGGGCGACCAAGAATCGCGATGTTGCCTGGTACACAGCCAGTTAGAAATTGGAACTCCGGTAGGGGTGGTGGTTGGTGATGTGTGCTGAACTCAAAAACAGCCATTTAGGAGAGTTACTTCTCTGGCTTCTGAGACTCCGGCGGCGCTTCCGCATCACCGGCAACTCAATGACTCCCCTGCTCAAACCGGGTGACGAAGTTCTGGTCAATCCAAGAGCCTATCAGCGGATGCCACCCAAGCCCGGTGATATTGTAGTAACCCGACACCCTTACCGAACAGACTTGCGCTTGGTGAAACGAGTAGCTACGGTGCTCCCTGATGGTCGTTGCCTTATTGAGGGAGACAACCCTTCAGAGAGCACCGATAGCCGCTCATTTGGCCCTGTGGCGCCTAAACAAATCCTCGGCCAGGTGACTGGCCGGTTCCCATAATAATTTCAATCCTGATGTCACATGAATCTATATGTTGCTGCTTCATCAACTTCAGTTATTTACCTACATGAGCCAAAACTTAAGTTGGAAAGCTGAAAAACGGCCGCGGAAGTTACCGCGCCTTTAATTTTTGCCGTTGGTCAAGGATAAAGGGGGAGGAGAAAAATGCAAGCTACAGTTAAGGCTGCCAAGAATATGAAAGAGGCCTACGACGTTGTTATTATTGGTTCAGGTTTCGGGGGAGCAATTACGGGATGTAGATTGGCGGAAGCTGGCTACAGTGTCTGCATCTTAGAACGCGGTAAGCATTATAAAAAAGGAGAGTTCCCACGTGAATTCGATAATCCCAGAGACTGGTTTTGGAATAGTAAGTTAGACTTCAATGGACTTATCGACTTCAGATTTTATAACGATGTTGCTGCCATGTTAAGCAGTGGAGTTGGTGGAGGTTCACTCATTTATGCCAATGTTCATATAAGAGCGCATGAGAACATATTCAAGCAAGGCTGGCCCAGGGATATAAATCGTGATGTGTTGAATCCCTATTATGACAAAGTGGCAGAAATGCTACATGTCTCTCCAGTGCCAGAATATAAAAACCTTCCCAAGACTGAAGCGATGCGTAAAGTTGCCGAGGAAATAGGAAAAGGAAATGATTGGGGTAAACCTGATTTGGCAATCTATTGGGGAGAAGAGACAGTGGAGCAAGAGGACCCTTACGGCTTTGGGATAGATATTGCGCAAACGGGATGTCGATATTGCGGCGAGTGTGTTATTGGATGTAACTATTATGCAAAAAATACCCTGGATTTGAACTACATCCCCGTGGCAGTGAAAAATGGCGCAGAGTGTTTCCCGCTTCATGAAGTGAGCAAGATAGCGTCGGAAGGTAAAGGGTACAATGTATGTTATCGGGATTTGGATAAGAACATAGAGGGTATGGTCTTTGGTGAGAAAGTCATAGTTGCTGCTGGTTCATTAGGGTCAACCGAACTTTTACTTAGGTGTAAGAAGCAGTATAAAACCCTACCGAAATTGAGCCAGAAGTTAGGAGATAATTTCTCTGGTAATGGCGATTTTCTTGCCGCTGCACTTAACACAAAAGGTGAGTTTGCTGATTTACAACCCCGCAATGGCCCCACCGTGACCTCGTTCATCAAATACTGGAAGCAATATCCAGAATTTTATCTTGAAGAGGGTGGCATTCCATTAGATGAATTGGTCTTCGTGGCGGGTGCGCTACGACCAGATTCGGATTATTTGAAAAAGCTTAAGCTTTCTATTCTAAGAAGAATCTTTCCAGGATTGGTCTTTAGAAGCCGTTCTAAAAAATTGTTTAGTGAGAAAATAGCAGAGAAAGGTAAACTGCCATCTGATATGATGGTGTTTTTGGCAATGGGTAGAGATGCAGCAGACGGACAAATAAGATTGAAGCGGTTATTTCCACTGCCATTTTTTCCCCCAAAACTTGCTATTCGCTGGCGCAATAAACAGAGTCTGCCGTTGTTTGATAAAATAATAGAGGAACAGAATAAGGTCGCAGAGGGACTTAAAGGTGAACAAGTGCTTAGTCCACTTTGGGAACTTCGAAAACAATCAACTACAGTCCATCTCTTAGGTGGATGTCCAATGGGTGACAGTCTTGATACCGGAGTGGTTAATCAGTATGGTGAAGTTTTTGATTATCCCAATTTATACGTTGCCGATGGTTCAATCATCCCAACAGCGATTGGGCCAAATCCTGCGATGACAATTGGCGCTTTGGCAGAAAGAATTGCGGAACAGATTATCAAGAAGGGTATGGAATGATAGTAACCAAACTTTTCTTTAGGTAATTTTCAAGAATAAACTTGCGCTTTTCACCCCGATGAAGATTACCACCGAGATACGGAGACGCGGAGAAAAAAGAGTTGTTTAAGTCTTCCGCCGTGTTCTCCGTGTCTCCGTGGTTAATATAAAAGGTAAACTTTAATATTGAAAACTACCTAAGAAAGAAAAGTTTGATCAAAAGAAATAATTGGAATCAAAAGTAAACTAGAGAGAGGTCTCAGAAAGGAGGGAGAATTGTGGCTATTAAAAAAGTAACAATAGACAAGAATGTATGCGCAGGTGCCGCAGTCTGCGAAGCCATCTGCCCTGAAGTATTTGAGGTTGACGAATATTCTCAGGTAAAAAAAGGCGTTGATTTAAACCAATACGAAGAACAGATTAAAGAAGCCGCCGAAAGTTGCCCCACTCAAGCTATTTCGGTCGAAGAAGAATAATCTCATCAGCGCAAATATAGAAACCGAGTTTTGGGGAAAAACTCGGTTTCTATCTAATAGAAGGAGATTTATCTATGCCTCCAATGATAACAACGTTGTTAGGTTTTGTCTTTGTCCTTGCCGGTATAATCTCCGTTTATACAATGCTGGAAATCAGAGGCAGACCTCAATTAACTCTTGATTCGAGAGTTTTGATAAAGATACACAAAAATTCAGGGTATATCTTTGTACTACTGTATATTGTGGTTTTAATATTAATGATTATAAAACTACGAAACTACAAAGTAGGACTATCGCCTCTGGCCAATATACATATTCTATTGGCTGTGGCTACATTCCCAATTTTAGTTATAAAAGTTGTCGCAGCAAGGGTTTACAAAAAACTTTCAGCCCAATTGTTATTTTTCGGAGTTTTACTATTTGTGCTTGGATTTAGCCTTAATGGTATCACCGGTGGATATTATCTTCTACAAACCACAATGGGTATTTCCTCGCCAAATAAAAGTCTGGTGGAAAAGAAATGTAGCCGGTGCCATCCTCTCGAAAAAGCTTATTCAACTGTTGTGCTATCACAAAGAAGTCAAAGAGAAGGGAAAAATTTTTTATTGACCTGAAGAAAAAAAACTGGTAAACTTCGGATTAAGCAAGTTCCAAAAAGTATTGTGCTCTTTTGATCACCCCCACCTAACCTCCCCCGTCAAGGGGGAGGAACAATAGCTCCCCTCCCTTGATGGGAGGGGTTGGGGGAGGGTGAAAATACCTCAAAGTTGATAATCTGTTTTAGAAGTTACTTAAGTAACTTCCAAAAAAGTTTTTTTACTTTTTAAACCGCAGAGAACACAGAGAAGACGCAGAGGACACAGAGATAATCTTTTCTCTGCGTTCTCTGCGCCTCCTCTGCGACCTCTGCGGTTAGAAAAAACGACGTAGGAAAAGGTTACACTGTTTTTTGGAACTTACTGAAAAGTTCCATCATAAGAAATAATTGGAATAAAAAGTAATTTTAGTTTAACCTATTTTTATTAAAACGTCAATGAAATTTTTCTGGAAAATCCAATGGTGAGGCGATAGGTAAAAATGGAAGATTGAAATGTTGGAAAAAAGGGGAGAAAAAATTAAGGATACTCCCTTACCAGACGAAAGCCCAGGGAATAATGGTAATCTAACGCCTGTTCCCGGCTGCGATAAGCCGACCGGCAGTCTTTAGCGTTGCTTCTAAAGCTGCCGCCACGAAAGACATAATTGGTCCATAAAAAGAAAAAAGACAAGCCAGATGAGGGACCCTGTGGGTCTATCTGAGACCCTCTCTCGTATGGCTTTTCCCAGCAGTCTGAACACCATTCCGAGACGTTACCATGCATATCATATAATCCCCAGGGATTTGGTAACTTCAGCCCTACCTCCTTCGTTTCATCCGGAGTATTATTCCCAGTCCACCACATATATTTATCGGCTATCTCTAACGCATCGCCAAATGAGACCCGCGTTTCTGTCCCTGCACGGCATGCATACTCCCACTCCGCTTCTGTGGGCAAACGGAAGGTTCCTTTACCGCGAGTGTTCAACTGCTTGATGAATTTCTGACAAGCACGCCAGGAAACCTTTTCCACTGGATTGTTTATCCTCCCGCGGAATTTCGAACGATGACTTCCACTCCCCATCACTGCTTCCCACTGTGCTTGTGTTACTTCGTATTTTCCCATATAGAAGGGTTTAGTAATCGTCACCTTATGCGGAGGCCATTCATCCGCTGAACGCCCACGTTCTTCTTCTGATGAGCCCATTGTGAATGTACCCGGTTTGATAAGAACCATTTCTAATTTCTTTGCATCTTCCGGCAGACCAGATAGGTCAATGGTAATCATCTGCTGTTCTTCAGAGTTTGCAGAACTGCCTTCAGATTGTGACATAGGCATCTGACTAATAGCGTAAGTTTTGACTGACTCTTTCATAGTTACGTTTTTATTTGCCTGTTGAAAATCAATATTTTGGAGAGTGAAAACTCTGTTTTCCCCGACTCCTTTTATACCCAAAACTTCTCGCTTGTAAGAATCAGAAAGCAGAGATACATCAAATGATGGAACAGGCTCTACAGATTCAACAGTGAGCATATCCGGGCCAAACGAAATCCCAAATCCGATTATACCAATCAATAATGCCGCCGTAATCGAAATCGGCATCGGTGTCCATTTGACCGGAGTTGGTTTCGGTAAAGACGGTAGCGGCAAATTCTTGATGGAATCTATCACTGTGAAAATAAATCCCGATTTCAATTTTTCCATTTCCAATTGTTTTCTAATCATCTTCTCTAACCTCTCTCCCAACTGTTTTCTTGCGCGATGTAGCTTGACTTTGGCAGTGTTTGGTGAAATGCCCATGAAACGGGCTACTTCTTTGATAGATAAATCGCTCATATAATAAAGCGACAGCACAAGCTGATTATCAGTGGGCAAACTTTTTATCGCATTTTTGACGGTAAATTTCATTTCTTCGTCGTTGTGCGCCCGAATAGCAAGTTCCGTCAACTCGTCTGTAGATACATCTTCCACATACACCTTTTGCCCGTTTTCCCTTGCATGTTTGCGAAGCCACATCTTGCATTCATTGGAAACAATGGTATAAAGCCAACTCTGAAACTTGTGCGGCCACTTCAACTGACCAAGTTTCCGATAGGCTTTTATGAACACTTCTTGGGTGATATCCTGCGCTTCCTGATAATCACCTATCTTATGATAGGCATACGCGTGTACCATTTCCTTGTATCTGTTGACCAGAAAGGTAAACGCCGCCTGGTCACCTTCGAGACAACGACTGACAAGTATTTCATCATCTAAGCGCAAATTTATCTATCCTTTCAAAAACACGATGTTTGATATATTAGATGCGCAAAATCACAGAAAGGTTACATTCTGTTTATAGAAACCGAGTTTTGGGGAAAAACTCGGTTTCTGACCTACAACTCAGAGATTAAAGAAATAGACAATCTTGGCGACAATGGAACGCTGTTCGACTTTACCCGCGCGCCAAAGTTCGTTATAGACGATGTAGAAATCGCTCCCAGGTTGATATGTATATCGAAGCAGGAAATTACCGCGGCTGAGTTCCTCCTCATCGTTCCACTGAAGAAACATTTTAACAAAGAAGTCAGGCGAGAAGGTATAGATAATCCTACTGTTGATAGTGTTGGTTGTGAAACTTCCATCGGGCAAATTTATTAGATTTCGGTCATAGTTGCCAGTTATTAGCAACCGTGGAACTGGGCGTATTTGCCCATGCAGCGATAGAGAGTTTCGGTCACCATTGTAAAAGCCTCCACCCTCGAATGAACTGCCGATGCTCAATCTCCGACTTTCATTTGTCCCGACAAAAACACCATATTCACTGTTTCTGTGCATACCTGCGGGGATTAAGATTCCTTCCCGGATTTCCCAACCCTCGTCAAGGCGCTCCCAATTCCTATCATACCACATCTCTGCGAAATCACCCGTTTCGAGTTCTAACCCCGCGCGCATGCCTAAATGCCGGTCCTTCAAGTGCCTGTCATGGTCTAAACCAACCCCATAATGTCCACCGCCTCCCACAGAACGGAAAATGCTCCTGCGAATCTTAAATGACTTATGTCCCCATAAGTCTCCGTTTCGGATATCTTTTCTACTTACAAATCCCATTTCGGGATTGAAGTTCTCCTGAATATCACTGCAAGACGCGCCGATTTCCGAAGACTCAGTTTCCCAGTATCCGCTGATTTTTCCAGCCAGGTCCTTATCGTGTAGCCCATCGGTCCATGTCTTAGCTAATGAACCGAAGATGCTCATTCCTTCTTTAGGATTGAAACGCAGGTCAGCGCCAAGAGTTTGGTTTCCCGCGTCTTCCCACGGCGCTTTGTTGAGGAACATTATGCCGGCTGAAGACGAGTGCAGGATGTCACGCTGCAAGCGGAAAGCAGAGAAGTTGGTGGAGGATATTTCGTCAACTTCATCAGTCTGGACGTTCAATAATCCGATGGATTGTTTGCCCACTTTTCCTGTCAACTTCAATCCGCCCAGTATAGGCACTTCTTTATCTTCCTCGCTCCCGATGCAGCGGCTGTAAAAAAGCGGCAGGGTGTTGGAAAAAAATGGGTCTGGATTGCCAAAGATGCCCACACCTTCCAGAAAGAATGGACGTTTCTCTGCAAAAAACATATCGAATTGAGACAAATTTACTCTTTCTTCGTCAGCTTCGATTTGCGCAAAATCGGTGTTTACCGTCGCGTCCAATGTAAGCCCCGATGTAAGTCCATATTTGATGTCCAAACTGGGTTTTCTCACGCTGTCTACATTGGTTTCGCTATGATAATTTACTTCCGCGCCGCCGACGACCGCCGGTCTTATCTCCAGCCTATGTCCTTGCGATATATTCTCAAGTCCCACAAGTTCACCAGCGTTGGATATTGATGTGACGGTCAATCCCTGGGTTGACGACCAACATCCTTCCTCGTTGCTACGTCGAATGGTTCGCGCACAATTGAATCCCCACACATGCTTTTCCTTAGTTGGAAAGCGAAGCTGTCGAAATGGAATACTGAATTCCGCTGACCATCCCTCCGAATGAGGTGTGGCAGCGCACTTCCAGACAGCATCCCAACTTTGGTGGTAGTTGCCATTATCTGTTACTCGCGCATCAACCTGCGCTCCTAAAGGGTTTGTTCCGAAGTAATAACTCGTCCTCAAGTCGTGATAAGTATCAAGAATGAACCTGATGTAGTCATTAACGAACCATACTTCATAGTCGCGCCGCATTTCCGTGCCGATTACTTTCTCAGGTTCAGCATCGTAGCATTGGAAACCTAAATATATATTTTCATCATCATAGAGAATCCGAATGACCGTCCGTTGGGTCATCGGTTTACCTTTGTCGGGTTTTGTCTGTATGAATCCCTCCGACGGTTGAGCCTTTTTCCAGATTGGGTCGTCCAGAATACCGTCAATCTTCGGTGGTGTCTCAATCCTCGTCGCAACTATTTGACGCCGTTTCATATCAGCGATTTCTTTTTCTTGATTACCAACAGTTTGAATTGCGTTTCCCACTTGAACCAAAAACAATGTAAAAAGAGCAATTCCGACCATTATCAATACTTCTCGTAATGAACATTTTTCATTCATTTGTTACTTACTCCTAAAATACTGCTTACTTCGTATTAGCTATAGTGATTATTCGGTCTTGAGTCAATATAAACCTCAATCTGTTCTTCGCAATAGTTTTACTATTGCGTTTTTTCCGAATAATATTCAGGATTCGATTTAACATTGTTCACCCTCCTTTAGTTGGAGCGGCTTCTTTGCCGTTCTGCCTTTTGTTGAGCCAGAAGTCCATTCCGTATGTTTGAATCGCACCAACCACCGTAGGTTCTCCTTAGTTCCAAAAGGTTGTCGCACGCGGCAATAACCTTTTCATCATTTTCATAACCGAGACGTATGAGAACTTTCAAGGCAAATCCAGTCTGAATCATCGGCAGATGACGATAGCAGCCTCCACATGGATTCCATTCGGACTTTTCTTCCTTTGCGCTCTGAAATTCTGCTTCTCGAGATTCAGTTGAAAACATGTGGTGCGCGACAACAACTCCTGGAAATTTCTTCGCGAACCGTGGAACATCTTCTATACATACGCTCAAAAGCCAATCGACGCTTTTTCTAAGGCGACTGTCATCAGATGCGATGCCCAATTCCACTAACATTGCCAAATGATTGGAGGTGCTTATGACTGTGCCATTCCAATCACCATATTCATTTCGCTTGCTCAGAATGTTTGCAATAAGTTCCCTTTGCAGGCTTGCATCTTCATTTAACATATCGCCCATTATGTTTCGCCTCACCACAAAAGCATAGTAATCTTTTTCTTCACGAAACGATTGAAAAGGGTCGTGTCTGAAGCACGAAGCGTTGAGAAGTTCTGCCAAAATGCCTGAATACTGTAGAGTGCTCAAAACATCATAAGAAATTCTTCTCACGTCCTCGATCTTCCACATACCACTCGACCTCTGGGTCTTCAGAATGCGTGGAATCTCCGGCGTAATAATCTCGCGTGCAGAATCCGGGGGTAAATTCCTTACAAATGTAAAATCAAAAGTTTTTCTGACCATGTGTTGGGCTATATTAACCGCTTCTGTCAATATACCATCCTTGTTCCTATATTGAGGATGTAATACCAACGCTTGTATAGCCGCTGTTGAGCATCTCATTTCTATTTCCCTCCTATCTCAAAATTTCACTCTTGTGTTTAACTTTTATTAGACACAAATATACGCAGATTTTCACGGATAGAAGAAAAATCCGTTTTAATCCATGAAAATCTGAGGACAGGTTATACCCCACGCTTGCCCCTCCAGAGGAGGGTAGTGGACTTCGTAAGACACGTGTCTAAAAAAATATAAAAAACAACTTCACCTGAGAAATATTTATGCTTTGGAGGTACAAATGTAGATTGTGCCAAACCTGTCCGTATGCTGAATTTTGTCTATCTGAAATCCAGCACGTTTGAGCAGACCTTCCATAATCCAATCGTAGGTGCTATATTCGTCTCGGATATGCGTTTCCACTTCTTTTGCAAAATCAGTGCCAATGTTTTCGGCAGTGGATTGGATCCAATCATCAAAACGTTTCTTATAGTCCGTCATATTAACAGGGAATACTACATCAAAAAGGTAAAGTTTACCGCCAGACTTGAGCATTTCAAGAGCTCGTCGAAGCCCTATCAATTTCCAGAAATCCGGGAGATGGTGCAATACCCCGACGCACACCATAGCATCTACCGGCTCTGCACGATGTTCATACGTTAAAAAACCGCCATGACAGAAGACGATGTTTTTGATGCCTGCCTTCTCGGCCTTCTGACGAGAATAATCCAGCATTGCCTTCGATACGTCAACAGCATAGATTATCTTGCAATGCCTGGCAGCATGTAATGCGAATGCGCCTGTTCCAGCGCCCATATCAATTACCGTGTGTTCCAAACCGAGTTCCAGAGTCTGGATGATGGCCTCGGTTTGCTTTTGATAATTCCGAAATTTCTGATGATTAATGTCGTATGCCTCTACTTGGGCAGGACTGTTGTAATCTACACCAGCATGTTTCATCTCACCATATTGCCACTTTGGCCGTGAAATCATGATTATTGCTCCTTATAATTAGATACATAAGAAACCGAGTTTTTGGGAAAAACTCGGTTTCCTACTCACTCATCTTTGTTCCTCTGATTTGTTTGCGTCAAGCGCCTTTAGCGCGCGTTCGATTTCATTAATCCCACTTGTGTAGGACTTCCGAGCCTGGCTCAACCGTTCGGCTGCTCGGGCATTGCGTTCTGCATCGGGACCTTCAGGGGATTTCCAACCCAAGAATTCAACACACTTGTCCAAAGTGTCGGCTTCAGCGGCGAAGTGCTTCGCGGCACTCTTTAGCTGTTGGGTAGCCTTGGGATACTTAGGAACAAGCTCTTGCAAGAAGTTGGATGCAGCACGATGCGTGGTGCGATAGACACCGAGACAGTAAGAATCGCCAGCGCCGCGAACCCTCTGAGAGTCGTTTTTGAAGTCGTTAATCCAGCGGTCGTAGCAAAGAAGACCTTCAAGGAATACCCAATTATCGTCACGGAGCTTATCCTGGTTTTTGGTTGAATGGGCATGATGAACTGCTTCCTTTAATGCGGCTAATTCCGCGTTTTGTGGGCTAAATTCACCGGTCTTCTCGCCAATGAAAATCGCGCCCAGCAAAGGAACTCCCTCGCTTTTGAGCGGACGAGTCTGCTCAGATTTTGCATATTCTTCCAAACCTGCATAAGAGCCGCGTCCATAGAGTTCATCTTTTTCATCGTCAAAACCACACACGACATCCCATTCGTAATTGGTGAAAACGTGCCACATAAGCACTGGTCTGCCTACCCGGATTTCCTTTTTAGCGCGACTGAGTATCTCGCGAATACGGTCGTTTGGGTCAACTCCTTCACCCTCAAGCCAAACATGCTCACACTCATAGCCCAGTAGCCGAATAAGCTCTTCAGGCTCCATCGCATAGCTACATGTCGGCGCGCACGGGCAAATTCCTCCTATCCGAAAGGCAGCGCCCGAAATTCCCTGAATATAGGCAGGTGAATACTTCTCACCCCGATACGACAGAACAACCCGTACACACTCAAACAAAGGGTCCATGACACGATAACGGTCAACACCATTGATAATCACTTTAGTTTGTTTTCCTGTATTCATTTTTAAAGGTTCCCAATCAGAAGGTATGCGCAAACGTTTATCATTTTGGTAGATGGAACGAATCTCAGAATGATTTCCAGCAATGGTTAGTTTGGCGATGTGGTCTAACAATTCCATATCACCAGCAGAAATGTCCTTCTCATCTTTTTCGATAAGCCCCCAACCATCCCATGGCAAGATTTCTATTTTGTTGAGCGACAACAGGTCCCGCACAACATTACCTCGAATAAACCACATACCGTGTAAGTCAAATATACCGAAGTTGTCAGGATTGGTTTTGCCTTCGCGGCACATAAGCCAGCCTTTACCGGCTGACAGAAATTGACCCGGGGGTATATCCGACGGGTCGAATTGAATCTTGAGCGCCTTACGCTGGAATTGGTCAAGTTGAGGGTCAACCGTCACCCAGCGTTGTTCGTTCGCTTTCCAATATTCACAAACCCAGTGGTCTTCATAGCGTTCAGGGGTAAAATAGGTACCAAATCCGCATCGCGCGCGAGCAGGCACACCCTGATGGCGCAACATAGCGCACAACATCGTTGAAAAATCACGGCAGTTTCCCACCAATCGTTTTTCGAGTGGACGCGCCACGGTCAGTGGCTGTCCAGCCAATTCTTTGATGCGGGCAAGCATATCTGCGACTGCTCTGATTTGTACTTCTTGTTTTCGCTCTTCTGATAGCTTCACACCGTACCGCTCCGCCCAAAGGATGTGAATCATGATGCCCTGCACGATTTGACAAAGCGCAGAAACCTCGGTGGGAAGACCATCAAACAGTTCAGCATACTCTTTTGGGTCGGTCATGAGACCCGGACACGCATAATACTCTAACACATCAACATTTTCCTTAGTTTGTTCTTCTGCTTCCATCTCTATGTTCTCCTTTTTTATATTGGTTTCCTTTGTTTGACAAGACCAACATTGACCTACGTTTCCTGGCTGAGTCAAAGAAAATATGGCAAGAGTAGTTACAATTATCACCAACGCTTGCCGTATGGTAATGGAAAGTTTGGTTGAGTGTTTCTTATTCATGTGTTATTTTGACTTTGGTAAATTTGCCGTAGCTTAAAATTCTATCTTGGTTTGTCGAATACAACTTACGAACAGCCAACTTAGAAAGTTAGGCTACAATTGGTCCCTTATTTTAATTTACCAAAGTCAAGTTATACCTCCTAATTTAATTAAGATTTTACATCACCCTTAGTTTTACTTTTTTCCTCTTATTTCTTTTGCTCAAACTTTTCTTTCTTAAAGAAAAGTTTGGTTACGGTATGCTGAAATCCCGTCTTCCACTCCAGACATTATCCATTTCTGTACCCTTAATACGTGTTCGCAGACTTCTCGGATACTTCTCTCATTCCCCGCGACTAACTCTGGAGATGGCTTTCTATCTAAATCTTCGTCGTTCAGGCCGATTAGCTCACTGACCATCTCCGCGCGTCGCAGAAAGGCTTCTAATAATCTCCACTGGTACCATGTTCGTGCATACAGCTCATTTGTGTTTGGGTCTGTATCGCCTGGGTCTGTCGGCCGGCTTCGGCCAATAGCCGCACGCACGCTGACAAGTTCGTAGCGATGTTGCTGGCTATGAATAACCAGACGTTCCATATAGTCGCCAACCTGTAAACCCTCCATCGTTTTATCCCTTGCTTCCACCCACTCGCCTGGGAACTCAGGCGCTAATTCGTCAATCCTGCGGATTGCCTCAAAAATGCTATTCATCAGACGCTCCGCTAAAGTCCAGACTTCTCTTTTGGATGGCCAATTCATTTTCATACCTCCTCATTAGATTGTAGGTCGAAATTCCGTAAGACGAAGTCGTCGGTGAACGAAGTGAACATATTTCGACGTTTCCTTTCTGGAAACTGCGGTAGTCTCCAGAACGACACTTGTTCGCCTAATTCATCTCAACCGGATTCTCAAGTGCGTTCAGGATTGTCGAAAGCGCTTTCAATCCTGACTCTTCAGCTTCTTTGGCAGACTTCAAAAGCTCCACAGATTTCCGACGTCGGTTGCCGTTCTCCATATTCTGCTTCCATTCATCTTTTGTTACATTTTTAAATGGGAAAAGCTTCTCAACTTTTATTTTGGTTTGTTCTTCTTGACTAGACGCATTTTGTCCTGAAGAGGAACACACGGAGATTTATTGCATTCAGAACCGTATTCGAGATTCTTTTGGTCCGTACAGCATTGCCTAATCCAACAGGATGTTGACCAATGTTGCTTTCTGTCATTCCTGCATCCCTTGCAACTGAACCAAATTTTTCCCGTATAATTTTGGACGTAATGTCCGTAAAAAATTTATTATAATTATACTATACAAACGTTAAGTTGTCAAGGCATAAAATTTTGCAAGTGCTCCAGATTAACAATGATTTTTTATATAGTCTGAGAAATTCCGTATAGAGGGCGGAAAAATTCTGAACTAATCAGATAAGTCAAAGACATAAGTTACATCTATATTTTCGGAGATGATTAGGTAACTTCAGTAAGAATAGAAATTCCTCTTATTTTCTTTTGCTCAAACTTTTCTTTCCGTTAAGTAACTTCGAAAAAAGATTGTAAACCTTTTCCTACGTCGTTTTTTCTAACCGCAGAGGTCGCAGAGGAGGCGCAGAGAACGCAGAGAACAGACGAAGTTAAAAGGAACGAAGCCATCTCCGTGTCCTCTGCGTCTTCTCCGTGTTCTCTGCGGTTTCAAAAGTAAACAAACTTTTTGGGAACTTACTTAAGAAAAGTTTGCAAGAAAAGTTTGGAATGTTTTCTTGACGCTTACCTTAGTTTTGTTATATACTAAAATCAGATTCCCAAATAATGTCAATTTTTACCAGGAGGTGAATTATGCTTAAAAATATAAGTGAAGTGGTACGAATAGCCGATGTCATCGGCGGGCACATCCATCCGGCGGTCTGTGTCACCAGGAGTGGTGCCCTACTCGTCGTTTACAATAAAGAAGGTGGTGGTGGGGAAGAACTGTTATTAAGCTGCTCCAGTGATGGCGGTGCAACCTGGAGCGAGTCAGTGCCTATCACAGTCATCTGTGACTGCTCGATTTACCCTGGTTCGCTGACGACGTTGAGTTCTGGTGGGATATTGCTCAACTGGTCTTGTTATCGCCAAACAGCAGAAAGATTATGGCGGGAGCCGCAATTTTCGCTCAGCGCTGATGACGGCGAAACGTGGTCTAAACCGCGGGATTATCCCATCACCGACCACACCAATTACACTTGTATGCGCCATGCGGTAGTTGAATGGTCAAATTCTCAATGGGTGTGTCCCTTCTATGACCGCACTGTTCTTTATGATATACAGATGAACAGAGTTATGCCTTTTGGCGATGGCCGCAACCACGGTATGGTCCCCGTCGTCCGGACTCCCAAGGGAACACTTATCAGTGGTGCCCCACAAGCCAATGCGCCTGTGCCTGTCGGTGTACCGGGGAACATGGTTAGAGGACTTCGTTCTACTGACAGCGGCAGGACCTGGCAAGCGCTAGGAGTTTTTCCACATTTCGGGGTCGCCGGGTATGACCTCACAGTGTTAACCAACGGTTGGATTGTATTGACTGCCATCGTCTATGGTGTCGGACATGATGGGGAGTTTAGTTACGAACTAATTGTATCGCGCGATGACGGCAAAACCTGGGATTTTGACCACGCTTTTGAGGTTCACAATCCGGGCAGAAGAATCATGGGACGTGGCTGGCCACGCACGGTGCAAATAGACACTGAGACACTTGGCACGGTCTTTTATGATTTGACTCCAGACCAACCTGGGGGGCCGGGAGTGTTCATTGTGCGAACACCATTAGCAAATCTTGAATAAATAATTTGGAAAGGAGAAAGATAAAATATGCTGAAAGAAACGATGACACCCAGGGAACGTTGGCTCGCGGTGCTTAATCATGAAAAGCCAGACCGCGTCCCGATGGACTATTGGGCTACTGGCGAAGCTACGAATAAATTGCTGCAACATTTGGGCTGTGGAAACACGCAGGAGATGTTTGAGCGCCTGCATATTGATAGGATTGCCTCTGTGGGCCCAAGGTATGTCGGGCCGACTCCCCCACCTGGAGAGGATATATACGGTTGTCGTCATCAAAATGTCGATTATGGAACTGGCGTATACTCAGAGTGTGTTTATCATCCGTTAGCGAAGTATGAGACGTTAGACGAAATCAAGCGTAACTATGACAGATGGCCCAAGCCTGACTGGTATGATTACTCCGAGATTCCTAAGCAAATCGTTGGCAACGAAGCATATCCCATTCGCGGCGGTGGTTCAGAGCCGTTCCTGACATACAAAAGCCTGCGTGGGCAGGAACAAGCTTTCATGGATTTGATACTCCACCCCGAAATTGTACATTTCTGCCTCGACAAGCTCTTTGACCTCGCTTACGAAAACACCCGACGCATTTATGAACAAATTCCTGGCAAGGTGATGATTAGCTATGTCGCAGAGGATTTAGGGTCACAGGAGGGTCTGTTGTTTTCGTTAGAACATATTCGCGAATTTATCTTGCCGCGAATGAAACGCATGATGGATTTAGTTCACGAAGCCGGGGCCTTCGTATTTCACCATAGCGATGGGGCTGTCAGAGAGATTATTCCTGACATGATTGAAATCGGCATTGACGTTTTAAACCCCGTCCAGTGGCGATGCAAAGGGATGGAGCGTGAGGGACTCAAACGGGACTTCGGTGATAAGTTGGTTTTTCACGGCACTATGGATAATCAGTACACTCTGGCGTTTGGCTCAGTAGAAGAGGTGCGCCAGGAAGTGCTTGACAACCTTCGTATCTTTGGAAAAGACGGCGGCTATATTTTAGCCCCGTGCCACAATATCCAGGCGGTCAGCCCGCCGGAAAATATCGTGGCGATGTATGAGACAGCTTACGAGAATGGCTGATATTAATATGACAATGTGAAATCTCAAATTATTAGCGTCTGGTGGTTGAGTGGAAGATTTCGATACACTTTGTTAGTTTTAATCTAAAGATTGGAAGGATGGAAGGAAGGGAAGTAAAGGGAGAAAAGAGGGAAATTCCTCCTTTCCTTCCGTTGCTTCCTTTTCCCCCGCTTTTCTTAATAGCTTTGCATATTTGCAGGATATGGAAGGAAATAAATATTAGCATTATTACTGGGAGGTCGAAAAAATGAAAACTCTAATGGTTTTCTACGCATTATGCTTCGTCTGCATTGCGTATGCAGGCGCGGGTATTTGGAGTGCAGAAGCTCTGCTTCTACAGAGTGCAAGAACCTTCGTGATCCTTCGCAAGCTCAGGACAGGAGAGACTGATGCACTCCATATACAACATATACAACTTGCGGCGCCAATACAGGTCGGTCAAAAAGCGTATAGTTTTAAATTAGCCTCTATTGACGGTAGGAAAATCGAGTTATCCCATTTTACAGAGCAAGGCATCGTAGTAATCAGCATTAGCAGCGCATATCCTGGTAATGCGATGTATTTTGCGAATTTAGAACGGGTTTACAAAGATTATCGCGAGACGAATTTGACTGTTTTAGCCGTGATTTCCAAACAGAATGCAGACGAACTATCCGCGCTGAAAGAACAGTTCGACCTATCTTACCCCATTCTGCCTGACCCTAAGGATACTGTGGTTGAGTTGTATGAACTCAAGGCCATTCCGACCATTTTGATTATCGACAATTCAGGCGTCGTGCGTTACTCAGGAACATTTACTCATTGGACGGATTTGGAAGAGCAGATTGAAAGCGTTATGGCAGCAGTGGAAGGTAAATCACCCAATCAGTCGGACTACGCCAACATCGAAGCCGCCAGAAAATCACTCAGAAGTTTTGACAGATATCTGCGTTGGCATGCGGTGAAGGCGCTGGGCGACCTGGGCAGCAAACAAGAAGTACCAGCTTTGATAGCGGCGCTCAACGACAATGACCGGTGTACCCGCTGGCATGCTATTCAATCTCTTGGAAAACTCAGAGATATACGGGCCATTGCGGCATTATCGGAGGCTTTGAAGAGCGATGACGGCGGCATCCGCGAACTTGCCGCGCAAGCGCTGGGACAGATAGGAAATAAGGCGGCGATGGAGCCATTGATAAAAGCTATCAACGACGATTCCCAACTTGTGCGCCTGGCGGTTATCAAGGCGTTGGGCGATATGAAAGACAATCGGGTGGTATCGTCATTGGCCCCATTGTTGGGTGAGGATTTTCTTCTACCAACCGTGGCTGAAGCACTGATAAAGCAAGAAGAGTTAGCAGTATCACCGCTAATAGAGGTACTGGAAGGAAGAGGACAACCCCCTGCCCCCTTTGGTAAGGGGGATGACCGTCAAGCGCGTAAAAACGCAGTATACACGCTTGGCAAAATCGCACAACGGATTGGTCCGGCTCCCATTGTCAAAGTCCTGGAACAGAAAGAGCAGCTCGACCGCCTTCGCCAGATTGCGCGGGCTGATACTGCAAGATTGTATGTTCTCTTGGGCAGGACATATCGAGAACGTTTGATGTTCGATGCCTCAATAGAATCTTACCAAAAATCTTTAGCGATGCTTTCGGGCAGAGAATATACCCCGGTTGTTACGGAAGAATCAGCAATGCAACCGACGCAAGAGTCCGAAAAAACAGGACAGGCTGCAACAACAAGCGCCGTTACGACTCCACCTACTACATCGGCAGTACCTCCAGCCCCGATTCTCGGGATCCCGCAAGGCGGGACAGGAGAGATTCTCGGTACCGCTGTTGGCAATATCGCCCCGAATTTTACATTGTTCAATCTCAACGGAGAGCAAGTTAATCTATACGATTTTAGAGGCAAAGTGGTTATTTTGTATTTCTGGGCTTTGTGGAGCGGAGACAATGCTCACGACAGCATGAAGCAGATTCAAGCCTTCAATAATATATACAAGGGCTACAAAGCACAAGGCGTAGAAGTGCTCGGCGTACCCACAGATGAAAATGACGCCGAGACTGTAAAATCATTCGAGGATACCTACGATATCAACTTCCCTATTCTTTTATCCAATGACCAAATTATACCACTATATCAAATAACAACTCTGCCTGCTATATTTTTAATTGACAGGAGCGGGAAGATTCGAAAAACATATACGGGTTACAAAACCGGATATCTTTATGATATAGATGTGAAGGCTATTTTAGCTAAATAACTCAAGATGAACTGGAACATCTCAAATTCCCCTCATGAGGAAGGGATAGAAACAAATAGAACTAATGTTGATGTTGAAGATTTTGTTATATTTGTATGGAGCGCCCTGATGAGAAAGGGATGATTGCGCTACCAGCAGACATTTGAGAATCTGAGAGAGACAAATTAACCCCTTGACCCAAAAGTCCCGAAAACTTTTTGAACTGTTTTACCAAGCAGCCATTCCATATCCTCTGACGAAATGCCGGGCGTTTCCTGGCTCAAAAGTGTCAGCCCGCGTGTATAGCCACATTGTTTAACGATAAAGGGAAAATCGGTTCCCCACATCAAACGCCGCGCGCCATAAGTTTCGATGAGCCGATGTACCATAGGCTGAACGTCGCGATACGGCCAATCCTGTGACGATGAAACAGGAAAACCAGAGATTTTAATGTGAAGTTTTGCATGGCGCGCCATTGATAGTAATTTTTGAAACGGTGAATTGGCAGAGATATCTTCTGCTTTGCACCGTCCGAAGTGGTCGATAATGACCTGGACTTCAGGATGACGGGTCATGAGCGCATCAACGGCGTCGAAATGCTCTGGGTTGATGAGAAAACCGATGGCGATATTTAATTCTTCCGACTTTTCAAAAATGCGGTCGCTGATATCGCTATCCAAACCGATGCCTTGAGGAAATAATCCCGGATTTACGCGAACGCCGCGGTAGCCTTCCTCTTTTACCAGTCGTTCAAGTTCCGCCGGCGCGTTGGGGTCCTTCGGATTGATAAGACACATTCCGACGAAACGGTCTGGCCATTTGCGCAAACATTCCGTTACATATTTATGGTCAAAACCATAGACTATAGGCTGTACAATCAGCGCGCCCGCCACGCCCGCTTCGTCCATACATTCCAACAAAAACTCCGCCGTTGCGTTTCCTTCAGGCAGAGTGGGACGCTCTGGGTTCAATGGATACCGGTTCGTATCGTTAGACCAAACATGAAGATGTGAATCGATAATTTTCATATTGCACTCCTTTTTAGATTGAAGATTGATTATTGAAGATTGAAGAATAAGTGATGAATGAAAAAAGTTATCACTCATCACTCATCACTCATCACCTACCTCCACGAAATGGTATCTCAACTTCTGCCGACGTGTACTAGCTTTCCCAAATATATATCGGATTGGTATATGCGCGGCGTTGGTCGAAAGCAAAGCACTCAAGGCGGCAGTAGGATTTGCCGCCCTCGAAGCGAATTTCTATAGTATCTTCAGCTTTTACATTGTCGATTTGGGAAATTTTTTCGATGCACTGTCCATCTTTAATGATACGGATTTCGGAGAGACCGCGACTATCCGCGCATTCGTAATGAAGCGCTACCGTACTGCCGGCTGGTAGGTATACTATATCGCCCATTTGAGCGCCATTCAACCCCGTTACTCCCCTCTGTTTCAAAGAATCCTTGTCCTTTAGGGCAGGGAGTAACGGGGTCAACATGATGTTCACTAAAGGCGCATCTGATGCAAAACAGTGTCCTTTCCACAAAGCGTCAATGACATTCTCTTTCGTTAGCGGCTCGCAAAACACCCCCGTCCAAACATCCCCGATGGCTTGCGGCAGATGGGCGTCTGTATTGCCTAAACCCGTTACGCGCTTACCCTGACACAGATGTTTGTCCCATAATTCAATCGTCATCTCGTCTGTAATGTCAAAGCAATCGAATACCTGATTGGCTCCGTTGATAACTTCAATGGCAAACTCCTCGCCAAGTAAATTGAGAGAATCCTTTTGCTCATCGTTGTATCGCGTCGATGGAAACCATCCTGCTGGATGAGGAATGAAAGGATAACCGCCGAGTTCTTTGACCTTGCGATAATCATACGCCAAATTCCCCCTTGGGGAATATTTCCTGTCAAGTCCAAGAATACCGAGATGATGATATTGCGTCCCCGGTTCTTGTCCCCACCAAAGGTTCTCATATTTCTGGCAATACCGCTTTTGATTGACCGTCCCATGGTCAGTTACAAAGAAAAAATCTAAACCAGCTCGGTCAATCCACTCCTTCGTCTCATGGACTGTTGCAACGCCGTCGCTGTATGTGCTGTGGTAATGCAAATCGCCGCGATAGAATTTGAAGGAAACAAGCTTCGATGTCTGCTCTATCCTTTCGCGCATGACATCTTTCCACATCATGAACACTCTGGTCGTATATGTTTCGCGCCTCTGCGCAATTTGTTTAAGACGTTCTTTCTTCGTTATTTTGGGCATATTGGTTCTCCAATAGAAATATATAGGAAAAGATTCTGGCATGTTTCAAATGCTGCGAAATGTAAACTATTTTCTGAAACATGCCGTTTTTTCTTAATTCAAATGATATAATATAGTCAACTACCCCGGCTGAATAGTAATTCAGTCGGGGCTTGTTTGAAAGATAAAGCAGGCCCCAGTTGACCAGGCTCAGTCCTTGGATTGATGATTGTTGATTGGTAATTCTTTCAATCATCAATCGATAATCCTAGGGCTACGTTATCAGCGAATACCATAGGCACCGTCGGGTGCTTCACCAGCTCGACGCTCTGCGGCAAGTCGTTAAACGAGCATACAGGGGTAGAAGCCTAACGGCATTCCCTCACTATATTTGTTTGCGTTGGACTCATCCAGACGATAGTGAGACTCAAATCCTCTGTGGACGAGCACAAGGCAAACATCATTCTAAAGAAGGGCACGGCTTCCTCTCCTACTGATTGAAGCAATCAGTAGAAGTATCCGCCGTAAGAAAAGATGAATGCAGAATCCATAACACTCGAACAATTCATGGCAAATGATTACGAATCCTACGAATACGTCAAAGGGGAGTTGGTGTTGATGTCTACTCCAACAATGGTTCATGGAGAAATAAGTTCGAACATCGTTATCTTACTAGGCAACCATGTCCGTCAGAATCAATTAGGTCGAATCTACACAGCGGAGACAACATTCCAAATCGGGGAAAGTGGTCGAAAACCTGATGTGGCGTTTGTTTCACAGGAGAGGCTCCCTGAAAACAGACACCAGGCCAGCCCTATTCCTCCAGACCTCGCAGTTGAGGTTGTTTCGCCAACCGATAAGGTTTACGACGTTCAGGAGAAGGCGTTGGAATACCTGGACGCCGGGACCAAAATGGTTTGGGTCATCGAACCGATTGCAAAGACGGTTACGGTCTACCGCTCCCCAAGCGACATCAAGATTCTCACTCCAAACGATACCCTCACGGGAGAAGAAGTTATCAAAGGCTTTCAGTGCGCTGTGTCAGAGATTTTTGAATAAAAGAAACCAAGTTTCTTGAAGAAACCTGGTTTCTAAGTTCCTATAAATTCTACTCGCGCGCTGCAAGTTCACTGCATCCAGGCGCGTCAGCTTGTCTCGCCGCCATTTCTACCAAAAAGTCTGGAAATTCACCACCTGCATCAGCGACGCCTTTCTCAAATAATTTCCTTACTATATCCCCGTTTGTATTAGCAACGTTATTTTCAAAAGGCTTGTCCGCATTCAAATCATAGAGAAACACACCTTTAGTAACCTTCAGTTTCCCTATCGTTCTGAACGGAGACTTGACGGGGGATTTCGACTCATTGGCGTAGCGAATAGAAAAGCAATTTTTCAGCGAAAGCCCTTGATGGCTGTTTGTTTCGAAGCGTTGAAA
>Ga0194113_10001491_pt1 | contig 32212 bp, 16 predicted proteins | sample TA2MahC200mmetaG_FD_146193 | JGI IMG/M metagenome (GOLD analysis project Ga0194113, IMG submission 146193) | Freshwater microbial communities from Lake Tanganyika, Tanzania - TA2015017 Mahale Deep Cast 200m | ecosystem: Environmental > Aquatic > Freshwater > Lake | place: Tanzania: Lake... | reverse complement strand
TAGTGGTGTAGAAGCCGAGGGACTGGCGCTGCAGATGCTGGTAGAGCTGGTTGCGGAGGTCGAACATGATGCGCTGGCCGACGCGGGCGTTGAGGTAGTTCTGCAACACGCCGATCAGCCCCGAGGCCAGCGTCAAGCCGACGATCGCCGCCACCATGAGGTGCAAGAGCCGCGCGTTCTTGTCGGGGATCGCGTGGTCGAGAATCCCACGCACGTACAGCGGGGGGAGCACGCCCAACCCGGAGGTCGCCGCGATGCACAGCAGGATCGTGACCCACTGCAGCCAGTAAGGCACGAAGTAGCGTGCGACGCGCCCGAGGCGCGCGCGGGTGATCGGCACCGGCGGGCCGTCCGCGCCCGCCGAGGCCTGCCGCTGCAGGCCGAAGGTGCGCTGCATCCCGCCGATCGTGCGCTCGGGACCCATCCCGCGCATGGCTCGTCCCGGTGAGAGGGAATGACGGGGTGTTCGCGGCGAGGCGAGGGATTCCTTGAGGGACGGCAACGGAACGAAAACGGGAAGACCCGAAGCTCGGAAGAACGGCGAAGACGGCAACGGCGAGGGAGGGGAAGGGAACAGCACGGCAACGGCATGCGGACGAGGGCGTCCGCGCTCCCACGGCACGGCGACGGCGCTAGGGTTTGCGGGTGAGCTTCCAGACGTCGGGGAACATGTTGTTGCCGGCGACCATCCAGAGGGCGTTGTCGAAGACGAAGACGCTGGCGGCGTGGCGAGGCGCCCAGGGCGTGTCGGGCAATTCGTGCCAGGTGACCCCGTCTGCCGAGTACCACACGTCATTGCGGTTGGACTGGTTCCAGCCCTCCATGACCCACATGCGGTTGTCGAAGACCGCGACATCGTGGTACTCGCGCGGGTGCCAGGGCGCGGCCTCCAGGACGCGGTCCCAGTGGGCGCCGTCGGGGGAGCTCCAGACATCGCTGTAGAAGAGACGCTGGGGCTTCTGCGGCGTGTCGTAGGTGCCGCCGCCCAGAAGCCAGATGCGATCCCGGAAGACGACGCTGCCGCCGGTCATCCCGCGCGGTACCCACGGCGCGTTCGCAACCACCTGCTGCCAGTTGGCGCCGTCCTGCGTGCACCACACGTCATTGAAGAAGCGCTCCTCGGCGGGCGCGAATTGCGGTAGTGTCTGGCCGCCCATGACCCAGATCTTGCCCTGGAAGGCGACCGTGTAGTGCAGCACGCGCTCGGCCCACGGGACCCGGTCGCTGACAAGGTCCCAGGTGACTCCGTCGGCGCTGCTCCAGACATCGTTCTGGTAATGATGCTGGTTGGCGTCGCCCCCCACGATCCACATCCTCCCGTTGTGCACCACGCACCCCGCCGTGTGGCGGCCCTCCCAGGGGGCCTGTGGGTTCACAAGCGTCCACGTCGCCCCGTCGGTTGAGGACCACACCTCGCTGTTACAGATCTGCGGGAAGTGGACCTTGTCGCCGGGGTTCCACCCGCCGAGCAGCCACATCTTCCCGTCGAAGGTCAGCGCGCCCGCGCCGTCGCGGCCGGCGAAGGCAGCTTCGAGAGTGACGCAGGTCCACTGGTACTCGGGGTCGGCTGGCATGGTGGGCGCTCCCGGTTGGGCGATGGCGGCGTGAGAGATGAAGAGGAGAACAAGGGGCAGGGCGGGCATGGTGAGTCAGGGTTCGCTGCGGCAAGGCGAAGGGCCTTGTGGGAGGCAGGAGGAAGGCAACGGCATCTCGGCCAAGGGTGGCGTGGATGCGGGGGGGAGTGAGGCGCGTTGACCGGTGTCGGCGGGTGTGCGATAATGCCGATGGGGCGGGCCACGCTATCGACGCGCGATGGAGGTCTACGGATGGACTGGCACGACTACATCCATTCCGACCCGAGGATCTTGGTGGGCAAACCTGTCGTCAGGGGCTCCCGCCTCTCGGTCGAGTTCATCCTCCGCCTGTTCGCCGCCGGATGGAGCGAAGAGCAGGTACTGGCAAGCTACCCGTCCCTCACCCCGGAAGCGTTGCGGGCCGTTTTCGCCTACGCCGCCGAGGGTCTGCGCGACGAGAAGCTCTATGAGCTGGCGACGGGGACGTGATGGCCAGGTTCCTTGCCGACGAGAACTTCCCGTTGCGCAGCGTCGAGTGTCTGCGCAACGAAGGGCATGACGTAGCGGCCGTCGCGACCGACTCCCCCGGAGCCCTCGACGAGGAGGTCCTGAGCCGGTCGGTCACCGAAGGCCGAGTGCTGCTGACCTTCGACCGTGACTACGGATACCTGATCTACGGTCGCAGGCGGCAGCCGCCACCCGGGATCGTGTACCTTCGTTTCGACCCCGAGACGCCCACCGAGCCAGCGGAACGAGTTCTGGCGCTCCTGACCGCGGCGTCAATCGAGTTCGGCGGAATGCTCACGGTGGTGGGCCGTCGGAGCATACGCCAACGTCCGCTACCCAGGCACCCCGGATGATGTACCCACACTTGCTCGTGTTGGCGACGCTGTGGGGAGGACGCTTGGGGGCACAGGTGCCCAACCTCCTCCCCAATCCCTCCTTTGAGCTGGTCGAGCCGCCGGCGCCGACGGCGCAGCATATGATGCCTCTTGAGACGCCGGCGGAGTTGTGGCGGCCGCGGACGTGGGACGCGTGGCCGGAGGGCGGGGCGGTGCTCACGCTGCCGGACGATTCGGCGCAGGCGCACAGCGGGCGGCGGTGTGTGCACCTCGCCGCGGAGCAGGGGCTGGCCCGGGTGCGGTACCAGCCGATGGCCGTGCCCGCGCAGCAGACTTGGACCGTGCGGGCGTGGATGCGGGGCAAGGGGAAGGTGCGGGCGGATGCGTGGGACGTGAGCGGTGACCCGTGGAAGCAGATCGGCATCCGGCCGCTCGAGTTGAGCGAAGCGTGGACCGAGGTGGGCTGCGAGCTCCAACTGCCGGAGGGGTGCCGGAAGTGGGCGCTGGACCTGATCACCGAGGGCCCGACGGAGGCGTGGATCGACGATGTGCTGGTCACGTACCCCGGGCTGCAGGCGCTCGGGCTGCCGCCGACGGGGCCGCTGAGCAAAGACGAGCACACGCTGCTGTACCTGCCCTTCGAGGAGCCCCTCAACGAGGATGCGTTCTTCGTGAAGCCGCAGGCAGACCTGGTCGCTGAGGGGCTGTTCGGAAAGGCGCTATGGCTGGGACCGGAGGGGTATGTCGCGTGCTCGGCCAACGAGAACCTCAACCCGCAACAGGGCACCATCGAGGTGTGGTGCAAGCTGCTGTCGCCGGGTAACGACAACATCGCCCACGGCATCGTGAGCGTGCCGGGGCCTGAAGGCATGTGGCTCGGAAAGGACCAGTACTCGCACATCCACTTCGGCTTCAGCAGCGGTTGGGGGCGGCTGTCCGGCACGACGGCGATGGGTTACTCGTGGAACTGGCAGCCGGGCGTGTGGCGCCACCTCGCGGCATGCTGGGACAAGGACCTGCTGCAGCTGTTCGTGGATGGGAAGCTGATCGGCTGGGAGCGGAACCCGAAGCTGTCGCGGTCGCTGGGGCCGGAGCTGTCGATCGGCTCGGCGGGCATGGAACTGGATGATCTGAGAGTATCGGATGTGGTGAGGTATCGGCAGGCGGTGCCGAAGGACTGAGCTACAAAGGGCAGCAGGAGAAGGGAGGCCGGGAGCGAAGGAAGTAGTCACATCGGGTCAGCCGGGAATGGGGGTTGAGATGGCAACGATACTGGCCGTAATCGCCGCTGTTGCCGCCGTCGTGGGCCTCGTCTACGCGTACGTCTCTCCGCAGGAAGTCCCCCGTCGCACGCAGTGGAAAGCCCTTCTCACCGGCGAGTTGCGTCCGGTCCTGGCCCTGGCGGCCGGGGCGACCGTCGCCCTCTTCTTGTTGAGCCTGCCGAGCGGCAAGCCGTTCTCGCCCGGGCTGACGCTCGGCTGGGGTGTCCTCATCGGCGGCCTCGTCGGGCTGTATGCCTGGTTCGAGGCCTCGGGGAGCTTCGCCGGTGAGGCCGCCTCGGCGCGAACCGTGGGGATGCTCGCCGCGGCGGCGTTGGGGCCCGCGGCAGCCCTGCTCATCTTCCGAGGCTACCCGAATGAGGCCTTGATGGGCTGCGCGGGCGGCGCCGTGCTGGTGGCGGCGATCGGGTGGGCGATCGTGAGGCCGAGGGAGGATGGGATCGGGGCCAGAGAGCCGAGGAGTGAGGAGCGAGGAGTGAGGAGTGAGAACGGCGACCGCGTCGCCGCTGAAGCCGCTCCTACGGGGACGGGGAGGGGGCTGGAGGTCTTCGCGTTGGCGACGGCGGCAGTGTGCGCGGGGTGCGTGCTGGCGATTCTACACTTCCCGCGCGCGCATCCGGGCCATGTGTGGGGAGGGTACTGGGTGCTGCCTGCGCTGGCGATGGCCGCCGCGGCGTTGGCTGTGGCCGTCGTGGCAGGGGCGGGACCGAGCGGGCGCTGGGGCCCCTTGCTGCGCGCGTTGGCGCCGGGGGCGGTTGTGGTTGTGCTGGTGGGCGCGCTGGGGTCGAAGCTCCTGCCGAAGCTGGACTGGGACCTGCCGCTGTACGGCCTAGTGGCCGTCGGGTTCATCGTGGCGATGCTGGCGCAACTCGAGTTGGGGCCGGATGCTTCGCCTGCAGACGGCAGCAGGCTCTCATGCGGCCCCTCCAAACGGCACTGTGCGCGGCCGGTCGGGCTGACGTTCGCGGCGGTGCTGCTGACGCTCGCGACGGTGGCGGTTGCCTTCAAACGGCTGCACGGCTACGGCGAGTGCCTGGCGCTCCTGGCGGGGCTGCCGGTGGCGGCGGTCACGTACCTGGGCAGCGGGCGGGGGCGCGATTCGGTGACCGGGCCGATCGCGATGGGCGCGGCGGGCATCCTGCTACTGATGACACTGAACCGGCTGTTCGTCGAGCAAGTAGGGACCTCGTGGGCGCTGGATTTCCAGCAGCACTACGACACCTTCGCGGTGGTGCTCGGGATCGGCGCGTGCTTCGCGCTGATGGCGTTCGCGGCGCGGGGTGTGCAACAGGGCCGAGCCGGGCGCCCGCCGGGCACGCAGATTCCACGCGCGATCTTCCTCGGGTTGGCGGTCGGCCTCGTCCCGCTGGTGTTGGCGGCGTTGTGGGGCGCGAAGGCGGTCAACGCGTTCCTCATCGGACTCGTGTTCGCGCAGGCGACCTGGATGCTCCTGGCCGCGTGGACGGTGGGTGAGGAGCGCAGGATGGTCCTGGTCGGCGCGCCGCAGGTTCTCTGTACCGCGGCGATACTCGTGGCGATCCAGCTGGGGCCGCACGTGCTGGAGCTGGAGCTCTCCCGCGGGGTGAAGCTCATCATCGCTGCCGCGATCATGCTCGCGGCCATCATCTGGGTGCTGGTGGACAGCCGGCGGCGGTTGCCGGCGGAAGGGGAGGGTGGCGATGGGACCCCGCTCTAGCCACGCCTACGCGCTCGCCGCTGCGCTGGCCGTCGCAGGCGGCGTGATCATGCACCTGATGTGGGCCGAGACGGCCCACGGGCGCGTGACGGGGACCTTGCTTACCGCCGAGCGCGGCGCGCCGCTGGCGGGGATCGGTGTTGCACTGGGCGGCGACTATGGCGGGTCCCGCCTGCGCACGACGACTGACGCGGAGGGGCGGTTCGCGTTCAACCACGTGCCGGTGGGCACGTACCGGCTCACCTCCAAGACCTATGCGCATCAGCAGCCGGCCGACCTGATCCGGGTGCGCGAGAGCGAGACGTTCGACGCGGTGTTCGAGCTGGCCCCCAGCGAGCCGTTCCTGGAGACCTTCCAGACCCAGAGCGTCTTCACCCCCGAGGAGGATGTGCAGCTCGAGTGCCACGGCTTCGCGCCGGTGAACCAGCTGCAGCTCTCCCTGTGGACCATCCGGCCCGACGTGGCGGTGGGCAAGTGGTCCGGTTGGCTGGGCGAGGGCCTGACGACCCATGGCGCGCAGCTTGGCGTCGCGAACCTGGGCTCGATCCCCGAACTGAAGCTCTTCCGGCAGAGCGCGGTTGATATCGAGGGACGCGACCTGGAGGGCATCTTCCGGAAGAGCCTCGTCGTCGGCAGGCTCCCGCCGGGCATGTACCTGCTCGCAGTCGAGGCCCAGGAGCTGCGCCGGCTGCGCGTGGTGGTCGTGACCGACCTGGGGCTTGTGGTGAAGGCCTCCCCGCAAGAAACCCTCGTGTTCGCGACGAACATCCAGACGGGCCAGCCGCTGGAGGGAGTCAGGATCGAGCTGCGCGCCGAAGGCAAGACGCAAGGGCAGGCGACGAGCGATGCTCAGGGGCTGGCGCGCCTCAAGTGGCCGCGCGGGGAGAGCGGGGACATTCAGGTGGTCGGGCATCACGGGGCGTCGATGGCCGTGGCGCAGGCGTACACCTACTGGGAGCAGCACGGCCAGCCGCTGAACGTGTATACGTACACGGACCGGCCCGTGTACCGCCCCGGGCATGGCGTGCACTTCAAGTCGCTGGCCCGGCGGCTCAAGGGCAACACGTACGAGGTCCCCGCGAACCTGAAGGCGCGCGTGCGGGTGGTCGATGGGCGCGAGAACCTGGTCTATGCGGGCGAGCACGCCACGAACGCCTACGGCTCGCTCCATGGGGACTTCGCGCTCTCCGGGAATGCTCTGCCGGGCGAGTACACGCTGTCGGTGCTGACCGAGGGCGGCACGTACGAGTCGAGCTTCCGGGTCATGGAGTACCGCAAGCCAGACTTCGACGTGACCGTCACGCCCGGCAAGGAGCGTTACGCGCGCGGCGATACTGTGAGGGCGACCGTGGATGCCGAGTACTTCTACGGCGCCCCGGTGCCCAACGCGGAGGTCTCCTGGGAGATCACCCGCTCGGAGGAGTGGTACTGCCCCGAGTGCTGTGGGTGGGACACGGACCTCTACGAGACCTACGAGCCCGAGGGAGGGCAGATCGTCCGCAGCGGGACGGGGCACACGGGGAAGGACGGGAAGCTGGAGATCGCGCTCGACACGGACGACGCTGAGAGATTTCCGCAAGAGGGCGGCAACGACTACCGGTACACGATCCACGCGACGGTCCAAGACGCCGGTCGGCGGTCGGTGAGTGGCTCCGGAACGGTGCTGGTGACGCAAGGGGACTTCCGGCTGGAGGTCAGGTTCACCGACTACAGCGTGGCCCCCGGTCAGGCGGCGACCGCCACTATCCGCGCGATCGACTATGACGGCAAGCCGATGGCCAGCGTGCAGGGCGAGGCGGGGTTCTACCGGTGCGAATGGGAGGAGGACGCGGAGAAGCTGCAGCTGGAGGCAAGTCCGACCTGGCGCACGGGGCCGGACGGCACCGGGGAGTTGACGGTGACGCCCAAGGGGGAGGGCGACTACCGGCTGCGCGTGAGGGCACGGGACGCAGGAGGGCACCGGATCACAGGCAACGCCTCGCTGTGGGTGATGCGGGGCGAGCACGCCTCGTTCGACTACCCGTATGAGGACTTCGAGGTGCGCGCCGACAAGGATGTGTACCGGGAGGGTGAGACCGCGCAGGTCGTGGTGCGTTCACGGTACTGCGACAAGCCGCGCACGGCGCTGCTGACCGTCGAGAGCGACGTCATCCACGAGGCGCGGCTCGTGCGCCTGGAGAGCCAGGCGAGCATCCTGAAGGTGCCGGTGAAGCCCGAGTACATGCCTGCGGTGCACGTGGGCCTGTGCTTCGTGAAGGGCAAGCACCTCTTCAGCGGTGAGGCGATTCTGAACGTCTCGCGCGAGCGGAAGGCGCTCGTGGTGAACATCGCCTCCGACAAGCCCGAGTACCAGCCGGGCGAGGCGGCGGTGTACCGTGTGAAGACCACGGGCACGGACGGCAAGCCCGTGCCCGCGGAGGTCTCGCTCGGCCTGGTCGATGAGGCCGTCTATCGGGTTCAGGCCGACCGCACGGAGGACATCGTCCAGTTCTTCTACCCGAAGCGCTCGCACCTCGTGGAGACGGTCTTCTCGTTCCCCGAGGTGTACCTCGATGGCGGCAACAAGGGCGGCGGGCAGATCCCGACCCGGAAGCTCTTCCCCGACACGGCGTTCTGGAAGGCCGACCTGGTGACGGATGCGCAAGGGCAGGCGGAGGTCAAGCTCACGATGCCCGACACGCTGACGACGTGGCGCGCGACGTGCCGGGCGGCGACGCTGGACACGCACGTCGGGCAGGCCACGTACAAGGCGATCGTGAGCAAGCCGTTCTCGGTCCGGCTGGAGGCGCCGCGGTTCTTCGTTCAGGGGGACCGGGCGCAGATCGGCGGCATCGTGCACAACCTCACCTCGGCGCCGGTCACGGCGAAGGTCGGGCTGGAGGGGAGCGGCCTGGTGGTGGTCGGTAAGCGGGAGCAGGAGCGACGAGTCGCGGCGGGCGGGACGGAGCATGTCGAGTGGTCCGCCATGGCTGATAGCCTGGGCGACTGCCGGACGCGCGTCTGGGCGGACGGGGGCACGGTGTCGGACGCGATGGAGCTGACGCTGCCGATTCAGCCGAAGGGCCGCGAGCGCTCCGAGACCTGGGCGCCGACCGTCACCGCGAATGCGATCTACTCGGCCGCGATCCGGCAAGACTGCATCCCCGGCACGCAGAAGCTGACGGTGAGGCTGGCGCCGTCGCTGGCGGCCACGATGCTCGGGGCCTTGGAATACCTGGCGCGCTACCCGTACGGCTGTGTCGAGCAGACGATGTCGTGCTTCCTGCCGGATGTCGTCATCATGCGGATGCTGAAGCAGCTCCGAATCGAGAGCCCGGCGCTGGAGGCCGAGCTGCCGAAGATGGTGCAGGCGGGACTGCTGAAGCTCTATGACATGGAGAACTCGGACGTGGGCGGATGGGGCTGGTGGCAGCACGACCAGCCGGACCCGTGGATGACCGCGTACGTGGTCTTCGGTCTCACGCAGGCGAAGGCGGCCGGCTTCGCGGTGAACGAGGAGGTCCTCGACCGAGGTGCCCGGGCCCTTGCCGCCGTCAAGCTGGCGCGGCCGGACGACCGGGCCTACATGGGGTACGTTCTGGCGCTGGCGGGCTCGCGGCGGAAGGCCGCGGTCATCGCCGACGGGTTCACGCGGCGCGGGGGTGAGTACGAGCGCGCCGCCCTGAGCGACTGGGGGAGAGCGATGCTCGCCCAGCTGTTCGCCCAACTCGGGCGCGGCGACGAGGGGCGGGCGCTGCTCGGCCCGGTGTGGGATCACTTCAAGGCCAGCAAGGCCTTCGACTCGAACGGCGGGCAGTGGCGCTCCGACATGGAGACTGCAGCCGCGCTGATCTCGGCTGCCTCGCGTCTGAGTCCCGGCGATCCGCGCCTGCCCGACCTCGTCCGGTGGCTGATGGAGAAGCGGCAGGGCAACCGCTGGTCCTCGACGCGCGACACCGCCTTCGTGCTGTACGCGCTGGCGGAGTATCTGCCGACGTCGTCTGAGATGACGCCCGACATGAACGTCGTCGTCACGGTGAACAAGCAGCAGGTCGCCAAGAAGCACTTCGGCCGGCAGGACGTGTTCCGCCCGGAGACCACGCTGAGCGCAGGAGCGGATGTGCTGGGTACGCAGAGGGCCGATGTGGAGATCCGCAAGACCGGCGCGGGCCGACTGTACTGCACGGTGACGCTCGACCAGGCCGTCGGCGCCAGGCTGAATGTCCCGGTGCGGACCACGCCGGGCCTGCTGATCGAGCGCGCGTACCGCAAGGGAACGCCTACGAGACACGAGCGCCCGGAACGAGAGGATCGCCTGCCGCAGCGCGAGCGGTACACGTTCGAAAGCGGCGAGGTGATCGAGGCGATCCTCACCGTGCGCTGCGACCGGGAGTTCGACAACATGATGGTCGAGGACCTCATTCCCGCGGGCTGTGAGATCATGGACCGGGGCGTCATTCAGCCGTGGGAGTGGACCTACGAGTGGGCCGACCAGGTCATCCGCGACGACCGCATGGCCTTCGCCCTCACCCACCTCAGCCCGGGCGCGCACCGGCTCGCCTACCGCATGGTGGCGCAGATCCCGGGCTCCTATACCGCCCTGCCGCCGCGGGTCTTCGACATGTATAACCCGCAGGTGCGCGGCGAGGGCATCGCGCAGAGCGTGGAGATCGGGAGGTAGGCAAGCTACCGCACAAGGTAGATGTGCGTTGCAGAGGGCAGGAAGTCGTCGGTGAGCGCGCCGTCCTTCAGGGGGAGGGCGCGCTCCTCTTCGAAGAGGAGGTCGGCGGTCGATCCGGTGAGCGTCATCGTGGCGCGAAGCGGCTGAGGACCAAGGTTCACTGCGATGAGGTAGCGGCGGCCGGCGTGCTCCTTGAGGGCGGCCTGGAAGGAGGTTGGGGGCTGGTCGGAGGCCACGGGCGCGTAGGGGGCGTCGGCGAGGATGAGTGGAGAGAGGGTGGACAGCTCACCGTTGAGGGCGCGCGTGTAGGACCAGAGCAGCGGGTTGCGCGCCAGGCACTCGGCGGGCTCGCCATCATAGTACGAGTAGTAGCCGAACCACTTGTAGCCGTGGATGATGTGCAGGTACGCGCTGGAGCGCAGCTCGTCGGGCGTCGGGAGGCGGAGGTTCGGGCTGCCGGTCTGGTAGGTCTGCAGGACGGTTCCGACCGGGCGCCGGCCGCGCAGGTGCTCGTCGGAGACGGCCAGCCAGTCGAGGTAGCCCGCCAGGCCCTGGCTGGGGATCGGGTAGCGATCGAAGGACCAGAGGTCCTGGCTCTCCAGGTAGTCCAGCCCCTTGTCCACCTGACACAGGTTCACCCAGACGATGTGGTTCGGGTCCAGCTCGCGGATCAGCCTCGCCGCCTCGAGCACGCGCTCGGGGGAGACGCTGACCTCGGGCTCGTCGATCAGGTCCCACGCCCAGGTTGCCGGGTGGTCCTTGTAGCGCAGCACCGCCTCGCGGATGCGGTCCAGGTCGAAGTGGTCGCCCGGCAGGAAGTAGCGGTTGTTGAAGAGCGCCACGGTGCCGTAGAGCTGGTTCTGCGCGCAGGCATCGAGGTGCTGCCCGATGCTGGGCAGCGGATCGGGGTCGCCGCCGGAGCACTGCAGCAGGCTGAACCCGTGGTCGCGCACGTCGGCATTGGCCGCGGCATGATAGAGCAACCGACCGAGGAAGGGCTTCCCGTTCAGCAGGATCGTGTCGCCACGACGCTCCGTGCGCTGCACAGGCTCCCAAGGGTCGAGCGCGTAGGGCTCATGGATGATGAACGTGCGCGTATCGCGGGCCATCTCGACGCCCTGACGCAGGAAGCGTGAGCGGACCTCGTAGCGGCCCCGCGCGAGGCCGGTCAACGGGAAGGGTTGCTCGATACCAGGCAGGGCGCCGGCAAGTGTGTAGGACTGCAGAAGGGCGCCCGAGCCGAAGCGCACGAGGGTGAGCTCGGCGGAGGTCTGCTGCGCGATGGTCTCGGACGCCGAGAAGGTCGCATGCCAGACCGCGCGTTCGGCGGTGGTCGGGTAGGCGTACTCGTCGAGCGAGACCGCAAGCGGCTGAGGGATGGTCACGGGGTAGCTGGCGGAGGCAGTGGCGCCATCGGGCTTGGCGACCGACAGTGTGAGGTCAACACGCCCGGCCTGGAGAGCCTCGCAGGCGAACTCGGCGGAGGCCTCCTCGTTCGGCGGCAGGCGGAGCGGGGCCTGCATCTGTAGGCCATCGGCGAGGCGGCTGCGGAGGGTGAGGTCGGTAGCCTCGCGCGCCTTCAGCGCCACCCGTAGCGGGTTCGCGCCGATGACAAAGGGATCGGCCTCGAGGCGGAGGACCTCGACCCCGAGGTCGGGGATGGGCTGGGTCGGCGGGTTCGGCGGGATCGTGCGCTCGCCGAGGCGGAGGAAGGGGAAGGGCGTCGCGAAGGAGGCGAAGTCGCGGTCATCGTCCTCCGGGCGCAAGCCGGCCTGCGTGGTGAGCAGCACGACGTCGATGTAAGGGGCCTGGATGATGCCGGGCGCCGCGGCGAGACGCAGCGTGTGCGTGCCCGGACCGCGCACGACGCCGATCTCGTTCGACCACTTCAGCGCGGTGCCGGGCTTCGCGTACTTCGTGCGGCCGACCAGTTGGCCGTCCCACGACACATCGACCTCGCAGCCGCTCGCCCAGGCGAGGCCGCGCAGGAAGACGTGGTACTCCGCATCGGCCAGCCCCTCGACCGTGTAATCCAGCCAGCCGCCCTCGGCCAGCACCATCACCGCGCCCTGCGACGGGTGAGCCATCCAGGACGTGAAGCCCTCCTCGCGGAGGCCGGAGCCCTCGGTGCGGGTGTGCTTCTCGCCCTCGACATAACGGTACTCATAGGCGTGGGCGAAGGAGGTGATCAGGACGACGAACGCGAGGATCGAGGTTTTCACAGGACGTGCTCCGTTCGCGAGATGATGGCTTCCTGCATCTGCGGCGACAGGCGGGTCCAGTAGGCGCTGAAGCCGCCGACGCGCACGACGAGCGACTCGTAGCGCTCCGGGTGCTCCTGCGCATCGCGCAAGAGGCGATTGTCCACTACGTTGATCTGCAGCTGCTGCCCGCCGAGGTCGAAGTAGGTGCGGACGAGGGAGTGGAGGGACCCCACGGAACCCTCGGTGTCCTGGGGCGAGGTGAACCTCACCGTCAGGGCGACGACTCCGTGGAGGCGAGAGTGGTTGAGCCTCCCGGCTGACGCGAGCAGCGCGGTCGGCCCGTGAGTGTCGCGGCCCTGGCTGGCGCCGCAGGAGTCGGCGAGCGGCTCGTAGGCGCAACGGCCGTCGGCGCTCGCGAGGGTCTGATGGCCCCAGTCGAGGTGCCCCGTCCAGCCGACGATGTCGAGGTTGTAGCGGCCCTCGCCGATCTCGGTCGGGCGGCTCTGCAACTCCCGGAGGACGGTCTCGTGCACCGAAGCGACGAAGGCGTCGTGCGCCGGATCGTCATTGCCGAACTTCGGGAACTCGCGCAGGCAGCGTTGGCGCAGGGGCTCGTGGCCTTCCCAGTTGGCGTCGAGGATCGCCACGAGTTCGGGTAGCGTGAACTCGCCGCGCTCGTAGACCAGCTCGCGGATGACCGCCAGGCAGTCGGCGAGGTTCGTGAGGCCCAGCACGTCGGCCAGCCCCTCGTTGTAGCGATACCCGCCCGCGCGCATGTCCAGGCCGCGCTCGACCGCGTCGTAGCTGAGCAGGGAGCGCAGCCCGCTCGGGAAGTGCTCGGCGAGCACGCGCAGGCTGGCCCCGGCCATCGCTGTGCACGTGTCGCACACCGCGCGCATCTGCGTCTGCCAGGCCGACATGAGGGAACGGAAGGTCAGGAGGTCGGAAGGTTCGGAGGTCTGCGGGCCGAGCTGTTCGTTGACGACGGGATCGAAGCCGTTGTGCAGGGCGAGTTCGAGCCACTTGAGTCCGTTGAGGAGGATGTCCTCATAGCCCCCGTAGGAGCGGCCGGGCACGATCACCTGCGCGCAGCCGGTCAGTGCGTAGTCCCGCGCGTCCTCAAGCGACACGCCGCGCGCCTGAAGGCTCTCGATGATGGGCGCATCGTTGACGAGAGCAGGCATCCCGCCGCCGCGGGCGATCATGCGCAGGGCCTGGCGGAGGACGTCGTCGGGCAGGCCCTCGTGCACGCGCAGTGCGAGGTTCGGCGCCTGGGTCTGCAGGCGCTCGGTGGCTTCGAGGGCCAGGCGGGTGAAGGTGTTGCAGGCATCGTGGCCCTCGGCATCCACGCCGCCGATCACGGCGCTCCACGAGCGGTACTCATCGAAGCGTACCCACAGCGAGGCGATCAGCTCGCGGGCTTCCTCCTCGGTGAGGAGGCCGGCGGCCAGATCGCGCTCAAGGTAGGGCCCGAGGTCCTGGTCGATTCGCGCGCACGAGTCGGCGCCGTTCAGGTAGAAGACCAGCCAGAAGGTCTGCACGGCCTCGCGGAACGTCGCGGGAGGATGCTCAGGGCAGCGGTCATCACGGGCGAGGCCGCCCGTGCCACGTGCGGCGGCGCGGACTGCCTGGGCGAACTCGCAGACGCCCTCGACGATCTCGAGGAGGCCATCGTAGAAGGCATCGCGACCTGGGTTGGCTTCGCGGGCGCGCGCAATGCGCTCCCTCATGCCGACCGCGCCGAGGTCCAGGAACAAGCGGTACTGCTGACACGCGTGGCCGGGCCACGGGCCGAGGCCGCTGCCCGGGATGCGACCGGACAGCCCCCGCCGCTGCCACTCCTTGTAGACCAGTCCCGCGAAGTCGTTGCCCTCCCACTCGGCGCGGATCTCCTCCAAGAGCGCGAGTTGGTAGGGCATCGTCGAGGGCTCGTCCATCAGCCTCTGCCAGAGCCCGGCATCGAACCGCAGCGCCCCGTACTCGGACCAGAAGACCGTGGACTGGATTCCGAAGCGGCCGAGGACCAGCTCATCGGGCTTGATGATGGGCCGGCTCTCGCGCCACTGCGCGCGGATCGCCCGGGCCAGGCGCAGGGGCCGCGGCGCGTCGGCGTTGGCCATCCAGGCCTCGTGGAACGGCTCCGCCCAGGTGAGCGCAACCGGCTCGTGGCGCGAGGCGAGCAGACGCTGCTCGCGAGGCGTGAGGTCAGCGGGATGGGACGATTCCGAAGTGGGCATGGAACGGAGCGACCTCCGGACGACGACGCAGCTTCACGCGCCGGCGGCCGAAGTCCTCCCAGACGGGAGGAAGGGCATCCGGTACTCAAGCCGGAAAAAGGGGGACACCATACTCAATTCGGACGTCGGAATTGAGTATGGTGTCCCCCTTTTTCCGGAGGCGCTCCATGTCCTCGCCAGACCCCATTCGCGTCGGGTTCATCGGCTGCGGCGGCCACGCGTTTCGCTGGATCTACCCCGCGCTGCAGTTCGCGCCGGTGGAACTGATCGCGGTGTGCGACCGGCAGGTCGAGCGCGCCGTACAGTACGCGAAGCGCTTCGGCGCCGAGCGCTCCTACGCGGACCACCGGGAGATGCTGGAGAGGGAGGGCCTCGACGCGGTGCTCATTGTGACGGGTTACGACGCGGAGGGCCGCCCGACCTACCCGCCGCTGGCGATGGACTGCATGAGAGCGGGGAAGCATGTGTGGATGGAGAAGCCGCCGGCGGCGTCGAGCGCGGAGATCGAGACGCTGATCGCGGTCAGCCGCGAGACCGGCAAGTTCGGCATGGTCGGCTTCAAGAAGTGCTTCTACCCGGCGATTGAGAAGGTGAAGGAGATCGTCGAGCGGCCCGAGTTCGGCCGGCCGATGAGCATCATCGCCCGCTACCCGCAGTACATCCCCGCCGACGATGAGAAGGGCTCACTCAAGGGCACGCCGCTCTTTGGCTTCCTCGACCACCTCGTCCATCCCGCCTCCATCCTCCTCTACCTCATGGGCCCCGCCGAGAGCCTCACGTACCGCCGCGCGGCGAACGGGTCGGGGTTCGCGCTGCTGCGGTTCGCGAACGGCGCGGTCGGCGCGCTGCACTTCGCGCACGGGCAGTCCGGCACCAGCCCCCTGGAGCGCCTGGAGGTCATCGGCGAGGGCGCGAACGTGGTCGTCGAGAACGGGGTGAAGCTCACCTACTACCGCCCCGGCGGTCGCGGCACCGGGGGCTATGCCGGAGCCGACAGCTTCATCGGCCCCGACGATGCCGCCCCGATCATCTGGGAGCCGCAGTTCTCCCTCGCCAGCATGGACGCGAAGACCCTCAACATCGAGGGCTTCAGCCGCGAGATCACCTACTTCGCCGAGTGCGTCCGGACCAACACCCCGCCCCAGAAGGCAAGCCTGGAGTTCGCGCTGCAGGTGATGAGGCTGTATGAGGGGTTCCTGCGTGAGGAGGGGAGTGACGTGCTCCTGTAAGAGCGGCTTCGGCGGGGACGGTGTCGCCGTACGACTCTCTACCGCCTCCCATGCCCTTCACTCCTCATACGCCCTCACCTCATACACCCTCGCTTCATTGCCGTTCTTCGCCTTCAGCACCTCAAGCCGGAGCTTGTCGGTCGTGACGGTCGGGAACTGATGCCGGCGGAAGCGGCGCCAGTTGCCGGTCTCGTTGATGAGGACCTCCCAGACGTTGTCGCCGCGATGGTAGGAGACGCGGTAGTCCTCGGCGAGGGCCTCGGTGCCGGGCGTGCCGACAGGGAAGCGGCCGTAGATGTTCGTGTCGAAGGTGAGGTAGACCGTGTTGACCGTGACGGGCTTGCCGAAGTCGATCTGTAGCCACGCGGGCAGGCCCTGGGCGGGGTCGCTGCGCCAGAGGTTGCCCTCGCCGGCGAGCGGCCACTTGAGGCCGTTGAGCGCGGACTCGGGGTTCACGTTGCCCAAGGAACGGAAGCTCGTGTAGGGCTTCAGCGCGTAGAGGCCCTCGGTGATCGTCCAGCCTTGCGGCGTGCGCCACGTGCGTTGGCCTTCCGCGTTCTCGCAGATGCGCCAGAGGAGCGCGGGGTTCTTCTCCACCCAGATGAAGTGCGTTTGGTTGGGTGTGAGGGCTTGGGGCAAGACGAAGTCCACCCACGACGGCTTGCCGGGCTGGACGACGGCCTTGGCTTCCATCTCGGGCGGAAGGCCGCCACCGCCAACAGGGGACAGTCCCTGCGTCTCGGCTCCCGCGCCTGCGGGAGCCGAGACTTGGACAGTCCCTGTAACGTCGCCCTTCTCGATGTGCAGCTTCGCCTGGGTGGGTTGCTCGGTCGTGTTCTGCAGGTAGAGGGAGAGCTTGGTGAGGTTGGGCTGCTCGGTGATGTAGTTCTGGCCGCGGTCCATCGTGCAGGGCGCGTCGCGGGTCATGGCGGGGTCGCGCGAGAGGGTTCGCACGATGACGTTTGGGCCGACGCTGGAGGCCGTAATCCTCGCGCCGCGGCACAGGTCCAGCGGGTCCTCGTTCCTCACCTCGGGGATGAAGGCGTCATGGCGGAGCAGGAGCTGCTGCAGCTCCGTGATGTGCGCCGGGTTCACTCCGGGGGGTAAGACGCCGTGCTTCTGGCAGAGGTATGCCGCCGCACCGACCGCCTGCCCCTCGGTGCCGATGGTCTGCATGAGGCGCACCGAGCCGAGCGCGACGTGGGTCACGCTGATGTGCCGCCCGGCGAGGAAGAGGTTGTCCACATCGCGCGTGTAGAGGCAGCGATAGGGGATGCTGTAGTACGTCTTCAGCTGGTGGAAGTTCGCGGGCGGGATGTCCTTCCCGTAGATGCCGGGCGAGGGATGGATGTCGATCGGCCAACCGCCCCAGGCGACGCGATCGGGGAAGACGACCGCGTTGTCCACGTCATTCTGCTTCAGCACGTAGTCGCCGAGGAAGCGGCGTGATTCGCGCTTGCCGCCGACGGTCGGCACCCACGCCAGCGTGTAGTTCGTCGCCTGCTCCATCGTGTCGGGGTTCTGGTTCTTCACCCAGTCCCACGCGCCGTAGATGACACGGATCAGCTCGTCGCGGATTGTCTCGGCGTCCTGGATGGTGTCGAGCATTCCCCCGTACTCGATCCACCACTGCCCGCCGAAGAGGCTGTCCTTGCGCTTGGTGAAGTGCTCCGGGCCGAACTTCACGGCGAAGGGCGGCGGCGTGTAGGGCTGCGGCGCGTCCATCTTCCTCGTGCTATGCAATAGCGAGGTGCCCATCGTGTAGGGCGTTGCCTGCTCGGGCGCGAGGCTCTCGTTGTACTCGCTCCGCGCCTCCTCGCCGTGGCGGAACTCGCAGCCCGCGCTGAAGGCGATGACCCCGTCACCGGTGCAGTCCGCGAACAGCGGCGCGCGGAAGGTGGTCTTCTCTCCGGTGATGACGTGCTCGGCCTCGACCGCCGCGATGTGCTTGCCGTCCATCACCGCCCGCATGCCCTCGGTGTTGAGGAAGACGGTGAGGTTCGGCTGGTCCTGCACGACGAGGTCGATGCCGTCAGACCAGTTCTTGGCCCCAGGGCGCACGCGGCCCTCGGCGATCTCCTCGCAGATTCCGGTCTCGCGGAAGCGGCTCGTGTGCGGGCTGGCGCCGCCCGGTCCGACGTTGATCTCACTGCTGGCATTCCCGCCGAGGACCGGGCGGTTCTGGATGAGCGCGGTCTTCAGGCCGAGCCTCGCCGCCTGCACCGCCGCGCACACCCCGCCGTATCCACCGCCCACCACGACGAAGTCGAAGCCCAGCGTCTTCGCCTCGGGCACGCCGAGGATGGCATCGCGCAGCTTCGCGAGGACTGTCACATCGTCCGGAGGCGTGAAGGCCCCGTCGGTAGTCAGCAGGAGCGCGTCGCAGCGGCCGTAGTAGCCGGTGAGGTCGTGCAGCGCGAGGGTCGTCTCGCCGGCGGGTAGCTCGAAGGCGCCGCCATCGACCCAACCCCAGTCCTTCTTCTGCGCGCCGAAGGTGGTTGCCGACACCTTGCCATTGACCAGGACCTGGAAGCGGCCGGGTGAGGTCGCGTGCCAGTCCTTGCAGCGCACCCAGAGGCGATAGGAGCCCGCCTTCGGCACGCTTACTGAGGTCGTCGCATCGGCCACCGACACGCCGGTTCCCACCGCGATCAGATACGTCGAGCCCATGATCTGGCGGAACTGGGCATCGACCGTCCAGCCGCCGGTGTCCGCGAAGCGCTCGGCTTCGAGGTAGAGCGTGGACGCGTCAGGCTTCGGCAGGTCTTGGGCCACGGCAATCGCCCCCAGAGCGAGGAGTGAACAGGCTAGCCCGAGCATCAGCGTGCGCATCGTCGCACTCCTGGTCCGACGTCAGTCGATAATGAGCCCTGCGTTGTAGCACTCCCTATCGACCTCTCTGCCGTCGGCAGCCTTCCTGAGCCACCATGTGTCTCCCTGCATCTGCTCCCACCAATACGGTTGCACAATGGCGCCGCCGGCGGGCCGGAGGCCGAGGGGGTTCTCGACGTCCATCGTGACGAACAGGTCGCGGCGACCGTCGGCGAGGGTGACCTCGATGGCGACGTTCGGGTCGGGGTACTCCGCGCCCATTTCATCGAGGAGACGCAGCCGGCGAACGCCCGCGATGCAGGGCGTGCCCTCGTAGGGCTCGATGACGGCGACGAAGGTGGATTGCAGCGGCGCCTGCGCGGCGCGGCGGCGGACCATCAGGCGGGGGATCCACGTCTCGACGCTGGAATCGTACAGCCCCTGCGTGACCCACCCTTCGCACGTCCACGCCTCGGCGCCGGTCGTGAGGTCGAAGTAGCGCAGATGCACCTGCCGTCGCGGGTCGATGAGCTTGTAGCGATCCTCGATGCTCCAGTCCACGCTCCAGCCGGGCCGAGGATTCGGATCGCGGCGGAAGTTGCGCATCTGCGTGCCGAAGCCGAAGTCCCCGGCAGGCTGCAGCGAGAGGCCGCTCGTCTCGATCGTGCCGAAGTGGCTGTGCATGAACTTCGCGTGGTCCGCGCCGCCGACAACGCGGAACACGTCGATCAGGTAGTAGCTGCGGTCGCTTACGTCCACCTGTGCGACGGTGCGCTCGTACTGCTGCCCGCCGATGAGGGCGGGCGCGGAGGCGCGGATGGCGTGCAGGTTGTCGGCGTCGATCCAGAGCGTCGTCTTACCCGCCGCATCCGCGTGGCGCTTCCCATCCACCACCACCGTGTTGTGGGCGGCGGTCATCGTGTACCAGGTCGCTTTGGGGGAGCCCCAGCCGCCGAACTGCACCGGCGGATAGCCGAAGTCGGGCATGAGGTCCAGGCCGTGGGCAAACAGCCCCAGGTTCATCCCATCGGCGTGACTGTGGCCGCCGCCGGAGTCGTAGTCCAGCCACGCGGCGCGCGCGTTGCCGCCATGCCCCGAGCGCAGGATCGCGAGGTGCCACTGCTGCTTGTTGACACTCCCGACGCTCGGCACGAGGCCGTGCCGGCCGATGGCCTGCTCGACCTCCGCCTGCGTCGCCGAGGGGTCTTCGCAGAAGAGGTCGTGCGGCAGGCCGTCGACCCGCGATCCGTTCGCCTCGTAGAGTATCTGCGCATACGCCGGATCGGCGGTCTGCCGGTAGAGGCGGTGCAGGAGGCCAAACATCGAGGGCCAGACGCCCGGGCTCTCGGTGATGCTCAGGCCCACGTAGTCGGGCATGGGGTGCGCGAAGGAGCCGGTGTCGCCGGAGAGCGGGTAGTAGCGGCCGAGGCAGCGCGTGTCGATGTGGAAACAGTAGGTCTCGGCGAGGCGCGGATGACGCTCGAACTGCGCCGCGAGGAAGCCGGGGTCGATGCGCGCGAATTGCTCCAGGAAGACGCCGAGGCCCTGGATGGTGAAGGCTGAGTAGCCCGCGAGACCCTTCTCGCCGGTGACCCCATCGATGGCAGTCGCCTGATCGAGCATCCCATCGATCATCGACTGCACCTGATCGCGGTTGGCAGGCCAGTCGAGGATGGCGTGCATCGTGATGAGGGCAATCGGCTGGCGAGGGTAGTTCGAGACGATCTTGCCCGAGTTCGCGATCGCGTCGCGGAGGATGCCGCCCTCGAGGTTGCGCTGGATGTCGGCGAAGGAGGCCTTGGGGTTCTCGAGCCCGTGCTGCTTCGCCTTGGCTGACAAGAAGGCGATCAGGTCCGCATCGTTCTTGAGGCCCTCGAAGACCTGGTCGTAGGCCAGGGCCATCTCGCGCGTCTCTTCGCACGCATCGTGCCAGGTCGAGACATAGCCCGTCGTGCGCACGGTCTCGTAGACCCAGGCCTGGGTGTTGTGGTCGAAGCGGGGGTAGAGGTCGGCGACGCGATCGAGCAGCACGCCCGCCTTGTGGGCGTAGCGCGGGTCGCCCGTCACCACGTAGGCCGCGGCGAGGCTCCTGATGCCGCCCAGGACGGCCTGCTTCCACTGCCCGTAGATGAGATAGGCGCCGATGAAGCGCCAGCGGTGCTCGCCCTCGACATACCCCTCGCCGTCATCGGTGCCGAAGAGGCGCAGGGGGTCTTTCGGGTCTGGATGCTCCCCGTTGAACAGCAGCGATCGGTCGGCGCGCGCGGGAGCGAAGACGCCGTGCTCGTCCAGGCCGGACCGGTAGAACGCGCCGAAGTCGTTCTTCGGGAACTCCTCGCTGCAGTGCGGGCACCAGACCTTCCAGGGGCGCGCGAGCGCGTCCATCCGCCAGTTGTACATCGGCACGCCCTGCTTGCACGACGGGCAGTAGCCGTTCGACCAGACCATCCACGAGCGCGTGATCGTCGGGCCGAACATGAGCGACCAGAGCTGATCGTCGCTCATCTCGAGCCAGGGCTGCGCGGAGGCGACGAGTTGGTCGCGCGTCTCGGCGGCCCACGCCTGCTGCTGCACGTTTCGCCTGGCGGTCTCGACCAACTGGGTCGGGAAGAAGACACTCGCGTCCTTCGCGCCGGCGCTCGTGGCGATCACGCTCCCCAAGAGGCACTGGATGGCGATCAAGGGTCGGCTCCCTCCTACCGGCGCCGCCTACTCACCGATTCGCAGCATGGGCGGATTGGTCAGCGCCGCATACCACTCCTTCGCGAAGTCGGCAGACTTCTGCGGGCCGCCGATGGCATGCGCGTACGTCCCGCCTGCGCCGCGCGTCGAGAAGCCCAGCTGCCCGAATACGCTATCATCCCAGAAGCTCTGGCCATCCATCGGCGAGAGCGCGATGCACGCGTGGGACGCCTGGTCGTTGTAGTAGCAGAACCACTTCGGGTCCGTGTAGCCCGCGCCGACGCCCTCCTCCTGGCCCTGCCCGTCGATCTGGCGGACGGTGCCCCGGTCGTCCTCGTACGTGCCCGGCTGCTCATACCAGATGCGGCTGAACAGCCCGCTCTGACGCTCCGGCGCGGAGGCCTCCACGGTGAAGTAGTCCGGGTAGAAGCTGTAGATGCGCGTGACTACCAGGCCCCCACGCAACTCAGTCACCGTGCGCACCCGCGTGCGAACGGGACCGTCGGCGAGCACCGTGAACTCCTGGAGCTTGGTGTCCGTCTCGCCCCAACCCGTCTCCATCGAGGAGAAGATGATCTGCTTGATGAGCGGCGTCTCCGAGCCTCCCTTCCCGACGAAGGACAGCGGCCGGATGGCGCCGTCGCTCACGTTGGCCCGGTAGCCCTCGCGCCAGGTAATGCTGATCATGCCCCGATAGGTCTCGCGGGTGACGACGTGAGTCTTGGGGTCGAGGCAGAGAGCCGGTGGAAGCAGGCCGCTGCCCTCGGGGGCCGCCAGGACGACGCAGCGGAGCGGAACGTCTGCCTTGCGCTGCCCCCAGCAGACGGCTAGCAGCTCGCCGGTGGCCTTGGTCCTGGCATCGTAATCCGGCGCCGGCTCGAACTGCGCGTCCAGGACCTCTGTCGGCGCGTCTCGCTCGTCGGTCAGCGCAACGCGCACGGAGTTGGGGTCGAGGGCTCTGCCGTCCAGAAGCGGAGTCAGGTCAACGTCACACTCCGCCACCGCGTCCGTTCGCTCGATGCCCCCCAGGTCGAGCGTCGCCGGGAGTCTCCACGGCCACCGTGCGAGGTCGGGTGTGACCGTCACGTCCACGGAGGTGCGGTTATCGCTTGTGATGAGTTCATCGGCTCCGCTATCGGCTACGAGCATGAGCCGCCGCGTCCCGTCGACCGCCTTCGTGTCGACCGGGATCGTGATCTCGACCGCCTGTCCGCCCTCCACCTTGGCCGTCGCGCGTCCGGCCAGTCGGGCCTCGTCGATCGCGTCCCAGTAGGCCGTGACCTTCGCCCGCGCCGCCGTGCCGCCCCGGTTGCGCAGCGTCGCCTTGACCTCGCGGAGGGGCGCGCCCGTCGGCACGGATACTCGCTCCCAGCCCACATCCGCCACGCTCGCCGGGGCGCCGTAGATGAGGTCGAACGTCTGCCACTCACCTCGGGCAGGAAGGATGACGGACCGGCCCCGCATCTGCACGGGCACATCGCCGCGGGCCTCCAGGTCGGACGCCATGCCGATCAGGCGACAAGGGCGCGGCTTCCAGGCCTCGTCGAGGACACGCGGGTCAACAGCCGCCTCCTTCGTGCCGGGCTCGAGGGTGATGCGGATACGCCCGGGCTCGAGGCGCTGGGCGGTGACCGGGCCGACTGCGCGGACGTTCCCCACTTCGCCTTGGTCGTCCGTCTCCAGGAACCGGTACCCCGGCCGCTCGATGTAGGTCTTGCGCTTGCCGTCGATGAGGGCGATGTGCTGATGGATGGTCGGCCCGTCGGCGATGATCCCGTTCGTGGGCACGAGCCACGTCTTGCCGGCGCTCTCGATCTTCGCGGGCTCCGGGCCGAAGTTCGCGGTCACGGTCGTGCCGTTTCCGAAGCGCGTGCGCTGGACAGAGCGGTCGGCGGTCAGGAACTCATGGGAGACCATCTCCTCGTAGCCGACGGCTTCCTGGATCTTGCAGCAGTTGCGGTAGGCCTGCAGGAAGCGGCGCTTCCCCTCGCCGGTGAAGCCCACGTCCAGGTCGGTCGCCCACAAGAGCGGCGCGGCGCCGTAGAGGGCGGTGAAGGCGACCTTGCGGTCCGTGAGGTCAGGACGCACGCGCTCCAGGTAGCCGATGGAGTCGCCCCAGTACCACGTCGAGACCACGCAGTCGTGGAAGGCCAGCTCCCAGAAGGGCACGCGATGCGCGTAGCCGATGCCCCACTCGAGGTAGCGGTCGCTGATCTCCTCGGGCTTCTCGACCTTCACGAGATGGCCGGCGGGCCAACTGAAGAAGATGTTGCCCGACATCATCCCTTCCTGGTAGTCGAGCACGCCCGCCGACCACGCGCGGCCGTGCTCGCCGCCGATCACCAGGCCCTGATCGCGAATCCACTGCAACATTGCGGTCTTGTTCTCGCGGTCCTCAGTGCGCGTGCAGGGGTGGTCCTGCGAGTAGCACTCGACCAGCCCCATCGCGGTGTGCACGTCGAGGAAGCGCGCGTTGTACGGGCGCTCGGCGAGGACCTTCGGGACCTCGTGCTGCGCGCCGGCGAGGGCGGTCTCGGAGCAGCGGCTGAACCAGCGGTGGCTACCGTCAAGCGTCACCCAGCCCTGCGCGCGCTGGCCGTCCTCCTGGATGCGGACGTAGGCCTCAGTCGGCGTGCGGCCGTCGTATGACTGCGTGTTCTCGTCGGTATCGACATACTGGCTGTACTCGCCGACGAGGTAGCCGAGGGCCTTGATGCCCTCAATCTGGTCCTTCGGGTACGAGCCGCTCACCAGCAGATGGTCGATGCCCGCCGCGCGGGCCTCGCGCGCAAACTGCAACCCATTGCTGCCCCAGACATCCGGCGCGCCGATCAGGCGGTCCATGTTCGGGTTCTGCGCGCGCTTCTCGCGGAGCGTCTTGGCCCAGCCCTGGGCGGCGCAGAACTCGCGGACGCGCTTCGCGAGGCGCACGTAACCGTTCTCGGCGGCGAAGTGCCAGGTCGTGCGGTACTCGGGCAGGCGCTCGCCCTTGTTCCGGTCGCCGTTGACGACGACCGCCAGCCGCTGCCGCTCACCGAACGAGCCGGGCTGAAGCTGCGCATAGGTCAGATCGTAGTCATCGAAGAGGCAGAGCACGCTGCCCTTGCTGCTCACGATGCCAAGGGCCGGCACATCGAGGCTGCCGAAGACGCTCAGGCCCTCAATCGGCGGCGTGAGGTTACTGGCGGGAATCAGGATGCCGTTCCCGTAGGCGGCGGCGACGTACTCCGCGTCGTCGGCTTCGGGAAGGAAGCCGCGGAACAGGGGCACGCCCCAGTTCCACCCCTCCACGAACGAGGCGCTCATCTGCAGGTCGCGCGAGCCCTCGGGGAGCCGGACCGTGCAGCGGATGCGTCCCACCGTCGCCTCGGGCATGTCGGCAGCGAGCACGTAGGTGAGGGCGTCATCTCCGGCAGCGCCTACGTCCGAGCAGAGCGGCGGGCGACCATCGGGGATCGTTGGCGCCGACCCGTCGGCCTCGGCCAGCACGCCGACGGCGTAGGTGCTCGAACGACCGATCACATAGTGCCCGGGGAAGTACTCCTGCGCCGAGCGCTTGCCGGGCTCGTCGGCATCGTTGACCCCGAAGGCGATGCGGAAGCGGCGGCCCGCGGCCACCGGCTGCAGCGTGATGAGAGCGCCGATGGTGGTCGAGGTCTCGACGACGTAGCCGGAACGACTGCCCAAGTCGAGGCCCGCGGCCTGCGCGAGCGCGAGAGCCTCCGGCTCCGCCGCAAAGTCGGCTACCGGCCGCACGGCCGCCTTCGCCCAGTCCTTCCACTCGCCCCACAGGAAGCCTCCCGGGTCCTTCGCGTCCAGCATGAAGCCGGCCTGATCCCAGCCGACGCGCCACTCGACCGAGTCCGCCTCCCACCACTCCTTGCTCTCGCGCGTGCCGGGCGCGAAGGTGTCATCGGCCACGGTGAAGAGGGCGTGCAGGTTGGTCTTGTCCCACCGGAAGCCGACCGCCGCCGAGAGGTCCCGGTCGCCGTCGAGCTGCCAGGGCTTCTCGTCCGAGAGGAGCGTGGGATCGAGCCGCGTCATCCGCGTGCCCGCCCACTCCTCAAGCCGCGCATCGAGTGTGATCGGGCCCGCCGCCGGCAGGACGACGACCTCCTGCCCCGGCGCGCACTGCAGCTTGTCGCGCACCGAATCGGGCTGGCGGAAGGTCGCGCCCGTCTGCTTGTCGCGGACGGTGAGGGCGCCGGTGGCCGAGTCCAGGGACACGGAGAGGACCTGGTTCTCCAGGGTCCACGCCGCCCCGTCCTGGTGGACCGAGGAGGAGGCGCACGCCTCCGCGGTGCACGCTGCGACGAGTAAGGCTGCCAATCGCTTCATGGCCAACCCTCCGTGACCGGGAGCGGTCACCTCAGTCGGTAGGATACGGCGCCCGCGACGGGACTGAACCGAACTCGGTCGGCGACCCTCTCTGTCTGCGCCTCGCCCAGCACATCTCGGTTCTCGGCCAGCGCCTCCACCTGTGTAGCCTGGGTCCTCAGCTCCACACGCGTCACCGGAGCAATCACGATGACCTCATCCCCCCGAACTGCGATCGCGCCATCGGTCGCGATCTCCCCGAGGTCGCGCAGCTTGCCGCCGCCGTCGGCGAAGAGGTACTCGGGGGACCGCACGTAGCTCTGGCGGACGCCGTCGGTGACGGTTGACCACTCCTCGAAGTCGTCTCCCATCGCTGCCGCCCAGCCGTAGGGCGAGAGGTCATAGCGCTTGCCGGCCAACTCGACGTCCCAGCGCTGCTCCGGGTCGCAGTTCACGGCGACCTGGAGGCCGTTGCGGTAGCGGACGAGGACCTGGTCTGCGCCGTTGACGCCGGTCTTCAGGACCTCGGTGATGGGAAGCAGCTTGCCGTCCACGTGGTAGAGGATCGACTCGACCGGCTCCATCACGTAGCGCGACTGAAGCTGTTGGATGAGGTAGTAGTAGCGGCCGGCCTCCTCAAGGCTCGCGTCGGTCTGGAAGCCGATGTGCCCATAGGCAATCGTCATCGCGAGGCCGCGCCACGTGTCGCCGCCCCAGCTCCAGTGCGGAAGCATCGCGATGTCGGCTTCGAGCGGATGGATCTTGCGGAGGTCGAAGTCCACGAACAGCGGCTGTCCGGTCGCGTTCGGGATGCCCATCTGTGCGTAGTTGCCGTCCACGAGGCCGGCGGAGAACCAGTGGTGCGTGCCCTCGCTGAAGATGGGGCCGTTGTAGGCCCTGTGGCCGTCCATGAGCAGCGCGCCCCAGGCCCGGAAGTTCGTCGCGAACTTGCCGGCGCCCGGGCTGCCGGCCTGGAAGTCCACCTGCCCCCACGGCGGGTAGGCGGTATGGCAGTCTCGGTAGGCGGTGTTCGTGCCGAACTTGCGCGCCACTTCCCGGGGGTAGTAGAGCGCCAGCTCCAGGGCTTTGAGCGGACGGACTGCGTACGTCGGGGGCCAGACGCGCATCAGCTCGCCGGCTGAGTTCCGCGCGGCGTTCCGCTCGTCCCAGGACTTCCCGAGGGGATTGTAGTCGGTGAAGTTCTCGTACAGGCCGATGTAGTAGCCCATCTCGCGCATGGCCTTGCAGTACGCGATCATCTTCTCGTCGCCGATCTCCGGCGAGGCCTCGGTGCAGAACGTGTACTCCTGCGGTCCCTGGCCCACGTCGGCGCCGTCAGTCCACGCATCCTCGTGATGGGTGACGATCACCTTGTCGATCCCGCGCCGATGGAACTGCCGCCACATGTCCAGCCAGATGTCGTAGCGGTTCTTGCTGGTTCCGCCGAGGTGGTTGTACAGGTGCGTGCTCGTTACGGCGCGCTGGGTGGACGGTGGGTTGGGGATGTTCGGCAGGACCTCCTCGAAGCGCGAGGAGAGGTTGATGAACTGCCGCTCGCGCAAGGGATTGCGCGTGCCGTCGGTGAGTGGGCCGTAGTACGAGCCGCCGTTGATGATGGCCGTCGTATCGCTCAGCCCGGAGGCTACGTTGAAGCCGGATGACTCCGTGTTGTACCAGTCAAGCAGCGTGAGGCAGAACGTGTTGCCATCGAGCAGTACGTGCGGGCCGGCGCTGTAGATCGTGAGGTACGGCACGCGGAAGATGCGGGGCTTCGTGAGGCCTTCGGCCTGACCGAGTCTGAGCGCGGTCGCCTTGCCCTCGCGCGACGCCCAACCGACGATCAGGGACTTGCCCTTTGCGCGGAGGGCGATCGTGTACTCGGTCGCGTCGCCCTCGCAGGTCGCGCGCCAGCGGGTGAGGACGCTGCCCTCCCTCATTTTCGCTTCGACGAGGGTGCGCTCGACATCGGTTGAGGTGGGTTCGCGCTCCTTGCCCGCGAGCAACAGCGCGGGTCCCGCGCCCGCGCAGGGCCTGAAGGTCGCGCGAGCGCCCACCCAGGCTGTCAGGTCGGTCAGCGTGCCCGTCTTCGGTGCGTAGCGGTAGCCGATCTGCTCGTCGCCGTGGATGGCGAAGACGTACGCGTCGCCATCGCGGATGAGGTCCACGTGCGTCGCCTGCTCGATGGTCGGGAGGATCGTGTCGGGGGTCGTCGGGAAGGGGAGCCTCTCGATGAGCTTCGGCCGGAAGCTCGGCAGCGGCATGTCGTCCTGGTAGAAGGCGAGCGACTCGAGGTAGATCGTACGAGGTTCGACGTTCGTGCCGTTGTGGACCTCGATGGCTTCCAGCTTCGCCGGGTGGTGCACGATCCCGTCGGACGGTCCGCCCCAGAAGAGGTGGTTCGGGTCGCCGAGCGGCTCAGCGCGCACGCGCTTCTGCAGCCATCCGTAGAAGCGGAAGTTCACGACGCCCACCCGCAGCCGATGCGTCTGGCCCGCCGCATCCGTGAGCCGGACCCAGATGTGCACCTGCGGCGTATCGGGCTTGGGCGTCCAGTCCCAGTTGTTACCGTAGACCCACGCGCTCACCGCGTTCCACTGCGCGGGCAGCGGGATGGGCCGAGGCGGCAACAGCTCGAAACGCCCCGAGCCTCCCGCCGAGGCATACACGAGCTTCGCCTGATAGCGCAGGTCCTCGTAACAGGGCTCCTCCTCGGATCGCAGCATCTGCACGCGGTCGCCCTCTGCGTGAGCGACGCGCCAGCCCGTCACGTCCTCGAACGTCACGGTCGCCGGGTGCTCGCGCTTGCGCCCCTTGAAGCCCCGCCAGATCGGTGTGACATGGTCCGGCTTCGCCTCGACGGCCGCGTCGGTGTAGGTCGGCTGCTGAGCCACGGCGTCGCTCACCTCCACATCATCGAGGTAGACCGTAAAGGGCTTGAGCAGCTCCGGCGGGGCCTCCTCCTGCGCCACGAACAGCAGCCGCCCGATGCGCGCCGGATCGACCTTGCCGTCGGCATCGGGCGCCCACTCCGGGTTGGTGGCCTCGCGGAGAGGCTGGCTGAGGAACTCGTGCCAGGTCGGGTCCGAGTACGTCTCGCCGGGGATGCCGAGGATCCAGTGGGAATCGCCGCCGCCTGTTCGGCCGCCCAGCTCGACCAGGATGATGCCGCCATGGGGTCTCTGGGCAAGAACGCTGCCCTTCATCCGGAAGCGGATGCGGCTGTCAGGCGACAGCCGCAGGTCACCGATGTCCGTCTGCCATGTAGCGCGCACCATCGGCGGCTGCGGGTTCAGGGAGAGCGCGACCGCCAGGCTGCGCTTCCCGGAGTAGGCTTCCGCCTGGGACACGCGCACGCTCTCCACTGGGCCGGACTCGGCCGTCCACTGCCGCTGCGTGCCCTCGAAGTCGCTGAGGAGAGTCCAGGAGGTGGGGGCGGGCTGGGCGAACGCCTGGGGAGGCAAGGCGAGTGTCGCGAGTAAGGCGAACACGGGTACACCTCCGGGACAAGTCAGGCGACGTCCCGCCGGAGCCAATTGGGTGTGACGGAAGGAAATCCCTGCCCGCGGGGGTGTTGGTAAGGGGTAGCATGGGCGGGCCGCCCATGCCACCCGAAAGGACGGAAGCGACATGACCAAGCGCGAACGGGTTCAGGCAGGGGTTACCGGCGGCGAGGCGGACCGCGTGCCGTACAGCTTCTGGTACCACTTCACGTGGATCGAGGACAAGGCGGGCGAGGAGTTCATCGCGGCGGAGATCGACTTCGCCACGAGGCATGACGTCGACTTCCTGAAGGTCATGCACGATGCGCCCTACGACATGCCTGACTCGCTGCCCGCAGTTGAGAGGCCCTCGGACTGGCGGCGGCTGGAGCCGCTCGACGTGCGGAAGGGGGAGTTCGGTCGGCATCTGGAGGCCCTGAAGCGGATCAAGGCCGGGCTGCCGGACGACCGGCCGATGGTGGACACGGTCTTCCACTGCTTCGCGTATGCGCAGCGCATTGCCGCCGACCGGCCGCTCGTGCTGCAGCACCTGCAGGAGGACCCGGAGGCGGTCGCCTACGGGCTGCAGGTGATCGGCGAGACGCTGAAGCGGTGGGCGAAGGTGACCGTTCAGGAGGAGGGCGTGCTGGACGGCATCTTCCTGGCGATCAACGGGATCAGCGGCGAGTTCACCGACCCGCCGACCTACGAGCGGCTCATGCTGCCCATCGACCGAGAGTGCCTGCAGGCGGGCCTCGACGCGGGCGGCTGGTTGAACATCGCGCACCTGCACGGCGCCGATCTGCACTTCGACCTCGGAATCACCCTCCCTCACAATGCGCTGAGCTGGAGCGACCGCGCCTTCGGTCCGAGCTTGAGCGAGGCACGCGCGAAGACCGCCTCGTGCTTCATCGGCGGCATCAACGAGGTAACGGGCGACAAGGTGACGCCGGAGGAGATCCGCGGAGAGGGCAGGGACGCCCTCGCGCAGCTTGGCGGTAAGGGCCTCATCCTCACCTGTGGCTGCGCCTTCCCCACGCCGACGCCGGAGAAGAACCTGCGGGCCGTGCGGGAGGCCGCCTTGCAGGGGCTCGCGCCTTGACGGCACAGAGCCCGTAGCGTAACATCAGCGCGAACCCCATGGAGACTCGCGAGGCGGTCCAACTCGGCGTGGTGCTCCTGTTCCCGCTCAGCCTGCTGATCGTGCTGCTGGCGGGAGTGGCGCGACAGCACGGCCGGACGCGGCGACAGACGGCCTTCGCGATCTTCGGGATCGCGGCCTGCCTGGTTGGGGTTGTCGCGACGGGACTCGCGCTGAACGCCTGGCGTGGCGGGCCGCTGTTCGACTTCGACCGCGATTCGTTCAGCTTGGGCTCGATACAGGGCCCCGACATCCTCGGCCTGCTCGTCTGCGCGACGCTGCTGGTGATCGGGCTGCGGATCTCCAAGTGGCTGGCGGGCGCGGGTCCTTCGGCGCCGCGCGATGCGGAACCGGTCGAGCAGGGCGACGAGTCCGAGTGAATGGTTGAGGCAGACCATGCGTGAGCGCAAGGACGTGCCTGCCTTGCAGGCGGAGGTGTCGGGGGAGGCGACCGTCTACGAGCGGCTCGTCGGGAAGTTCAAGAAGCCCAGGCTCTCCCGCGAGCACGCGCTGCAGGCGCGGCCGGTCCGCAATCCGGCCCTGAAGTGGGAGGCGCTGGATAACGGTGAGGTCCAGATCATCCTGCCCCGTCGGCGCGATGCGATGGGGAAGGTGCTCTCCAGCATCTTCTCTGTGCCGAAGTCCAAGCCGATCAGTCTCGATGTTGTAGGCGCGCGCGTGTGGGAGCTGTGCGACGGGGAGCACACCGTCAACGAGATCGCCCAGGCCTTGATGGACGAGCACAAGATCCATCGTCGCGAGGCGGAGGTCTCGCTGACCGAGTTCCTCAAGATGCTGGGCAAGCGGAACATGGTGGCCTTCGTCGTGCCCACGGAGCACCTCGAGGTCGACGAGAAGCCGAGGAAGCCGTCCGAAGCCCCCAGCAAGGCCGATACGCCAACGAAGCCTCGGCGTCCCGGGCGAAAGCGGAAGCGATGAGCGGCAAGGAGCGTCTCGCGCGGGCGACGAGGCGACAGCGGCCCGATCGCGTGCCGGTGATGTGCCAGATGGCGATGGGGCACATCTACCTGAAGACGGGCCGGTCCCCGCTGGAGGTCTGGCACGACCCGCAGGTCTATGCCCAGGCGCTGGCGACCATGCGGGAGCGGTATGGGTTCGACGGAATCCTGGTCTCGGTTCCCGGCGGCGACCCCGACTGGCGCACGAAGATCGCCGAGCAGACGGAGTGGAAACCAGGGACAGGCACCGATTTCACACGACGGAAATCGGAGCCAGTCCCCGGTTTCCTCGTCCGCTGGCGAGAGGCGCCGGTGAACCGGTCGCCCTACCCGCTTGGCGCTGAGACGCTCTACCCGCCGGACGACCTTCCGCGCCCCGTGCACCCCGGCTCCCCGCCGTCCCTCGCGGAGCTTGACCCCGAGGCCATCGACACGCTGGCGGACGTGCCCGACTGGATGCTCAGCAACCTGCGGGCCGTGCGGGAGGTCGCCGGGGAGGAGTGGGCCGTGCATGGGGAGACGATCAGCCCGTTCGACAAGCTGCTGGAGGTCCTGGGGATGGAGGCGGGCTTGATGGCCCTCGTCGATGATCCTGCGAAGGCGCACCGGGTTCTGCAGAGGGGCGTGGAGTACGGAGCCAACTGGGCGGTGGCGCAGGTGCGGAACGGCTGTGACGCGATGAAGCTGTCGAGCCCGTTCGTGGGGAACGGCTTCCTGAGCCGGGCGATGTATCGCGAGTTCGTGCTGCCTTACGAGACGGAACTCATTCGCCGCGTTCACGAGGCCGCACCCGATGTGCCGGTCTACACGCACACGTGCGGGGCAATCGGCGACCGACTGGAGCTAATCGCCGAGAGCGGCGCCGACGGGATCGAGTGCCTCGATCCGCCGCCGCTGGGCGACGTCGAGCTGGCGGACGCCGTCGCGCGCGTGGGCGACCGGCTATTCATCAAGGGCAACATCGACTCCGTGAACACGCTGCTCTTCGGGCGACCGGACTCGATCCGGCGAGACGTGGAGCAGATCGTGCGCACCGGGATGACTGCGCCGGGTTTCGTCCTGAGCACCGCGTGCTCGATCGCGCCCGGCATGCCCGAAGAA
>Ga0194113_10001490_pt1 | contig 32249 bp, 33 predicted proteins | sample TA2MahC200mmetaG_FD_146193 | JGI IMG/M metagenome (GOLD analysis project Ga0194113, IMG submission 146193) | Freshwater microbial communities from Lake Tanganyika, Tanzania - TA2015017 Mahale Deep Cast 200m | ecosystem: Environmental > Aquatic > Freshwater > Lake | place: Tanzania: Lake... | reverse complement strand
CATTGAAGGATGTAGGCAGTAATGATGCAATAGATTCAGATGCAGACTTAACCACTGGCAAGACAATTTGTACAACACTAACAGCTGGAGAGAATGACTTAACATGGGATGCTGGTATTCACGTTGAAGAATGTAAGAATACAATCGGCGATTTTGTATGGCATGATAAAAATGTAAACGGCATACAAGATGCTGGCGAGCCAGGAATTCAAGGTGTTGTTGTTGAATTACTACAAGGCTCAACAGTAATTGCAACTTCAACAACAAATGCAACTGGACTTTATCAATTCATAAATGTGTTGAATGGAACATACACTGTTAGAATTGCTGCAAGCAACTTTACTGGAAGCGGTGTATTGGCTGGCTCAACAAGTCTAAAATGGTTCATGACATTCAAAGATAAAGGAACAGACGATACAAAAGATAGTGATGGAGATTTAACAACAAAATCAGCAAGTGTAACAGTTAATTGCCAAAATAATCCAACAATTGATTTTGGTTTCTTCAAAGTATGTGTTAGCTTGATAAAAACCGGACCAGCTACAGTTAATGTTGGCGAAGTAATTACCTATACATTTACAGTTAGCAATTGCGGCGATGTTCCATTATCAAGCGGTGCACTTGTTTATGATCCTATGTTGAATCCTAATGGCGATAATATAATAAAATATTTAGATTTAGCTCCCGGTCAATCAGCAACATTTACTTATGAATATCAAACAACACAAAACAACTGTGGTCAGTTAACAAATAATGCATGGGTAATTGGGTATCCATACTTACTCAATTACATTTTTGGCGGTGTAACAGTTCGTTATGACGACAGCCATACAGTAAATGTACTGTGCTTACCAAAACAAGCTGACCTTGAAGTAAAGAAAACCGCAAGCAAGTCACCAGTTCAATGCGGAGAAATATTCTTCTATACAATTACAGTAAAGAACCTAGGGCCAGATAAATCAGAAGGAATAGTAATAAGCGATATATTACCTTCTGGCGCAATCTATCAATCCAATGTTCCATCACAAGGAAGCTATGATCCTAATACCGGATTGTGGAATGTTGGAACTTTGAACAGCGGCGCAACAGCAACATTAAAGATTAATGTTAAAGCAGACTGCGACCAAGTTAATAATAGCGTATTCGACCTTGGTCCAGCAAAAGACTATAACTTATTTGTGATTAAAGATGTTGATCAACCTTCTTCTGATACACAAGGCAAAGTTGCAGTTGGAAGAGATGCTAAATTCTCAAACTATAGTATTGGTGATCAATTGCCTCCGAACAGCGGCGATGTTTTGATTGTTGGTCGTCACTTAACATTTACAAGCGGTGCAGTTTACAACGGAAATGTAGTTTATGGCAACACAACTAATTTACCAATACCGGGTGTAAGTGTATTCGGCACAATTACACAAGGCAATCCTATTGATTTCAACGCTGCAGAAGCATATCTCAATAATCTTAGCTCTGCATTAAGTGTTTATGCAGTTAACGGTACAACAACATTCCAATGGGGAGGATTAACTCTAACCGGAACCGATCCTTTCTTGAACGTATTTAAAGTTAGCGGTGCAAATCTTTCTACTGCAAACAATATGAGCATAACAGTTCCAAACGGCTCAGTTGTTCTTGTTAATATTGACGGTACAACTGTAAACTGGACTGGCGGATTGACAGTAAACGGAACTGCAATTGGAAATGTTCTCTATAATTTCTATCAAGCAACTAGCATGACAATTCAAGGAATTGATATTCGCGGTTCAGTTCTTGCACCAAAAGCTAATATCAACTTTGTTGCTGGAGTTATAAATGGTCAGATGATCTGTAAATTCTTATATGGAATGGGTCAGATGAACTTAGCTCCATTCATTGGAAATATTCCAAGCGAAAAAGAAGTTACAAATATTGCGTCAGTTCATTCAGTAATTACAACTGATCCTAATCCAAACAATAATAGTGGAAGTGTTACTGTAATATTCACAAGCGGAAGCACTGGCGGAGGAAATAATGGAAACGGCTGGCAAGAAGTAAACGGCTTTAGCGCCGGAGAAATTGTTTACTCATTAATCTATTATAATAATAGTATGTATGCCGGCACTTGGGGTGGAAAGATCTACAGATCAACCAACAATGGCCAAACATGGGTAAGAATTAACAACAGTATGACAGTGTCATTCATCTGGTCATTGCAAGCAAGCGGCGGATTCATCTTTGCAGCAACCGAACAAGGCGTTTACAAATATAACGGAACAACTTGGGCTCTTACTTCACTAACCGGAATGGATGTGCATGCTCTTACAGCAAGCGGCAGCGCAATCTATGCCGGAACCTGGGGATTTGGCGTCTACAAATCTGTAGATAACGGAACAACATGGACCCCAGTAAATAATGGGCTGAGTTACTTCTTAACAATACAATCATTAACCGTAAAAGGAACAACATTATTCTGCGGTACAGTTGGCGGCGGTGTATTCAGATCAACAGATGGCGGTGCTAATTGGATTAAAACAGATGTTGGCAACAATGTTATCTGGGCGCTTGGCGCAACTGCTAATGCAGTGTTCGCTTCTTCATACGGCGATGGTTTGTATCGCTCAACTGATAACGGCGCAAGCTGGTCGAAGTTAAGTCTTAGTGTACAATTTGTTTACTCGATTGCAACATCAAGTACTAAGATATATGTAGCTTCATGGACTGGCGGAGTATTCTCTTCAACAGATCATGGTAATACATGGACATCACTTGGCATGGGCGGACTTGGAGTTAGCACATTAGTAATCAATCCAAACTCCGATGACATCTTTGTGGGAACTAAAGAAGGCCAAGTATTCTTCTCGAGATCTGGCAATGGCGCAACTGGAGTTGATGATGAAAATATGCCGACAAAATTAGAATTAAGCCAGAACTATCCTAATCCATTCAATCCAAGTACAACTATTCAGTTTGTTGTACCTGATGCTGGCAAGTACATATTGAAAGTATATAACATGCTTGGTCAAGACGTTGCAACATTAGTTGATAGAGATTTATCAGCTGGAATTCACAAAGTAGACTTTGATGCAAACAACTTATCATCAGGCATCTATGTTTACAAGTTAATCGGCAACAACGTGAACCTAAGCAAGAAGATGATATTAATGAAGTAATGATTTAATTAAGGATAGAACGGAGTATGTAAAGGCGGCTTAATGCCGCCTTTACTTTTTTAAAATGTATATTCATTAAAATTGTTCTTAAAGAGATCGAAATAAAAAGTTAAAATGTAATTAAGGAAAATTTAATAGGACTATCGCATTGAACAAAACAGTTAACGAAATAAAAATTGGATTGTTGCTTTTATTGTTGCTGTTTTATTTGGTTCAGTTGACTATACTTTAATTGAAAGCTGGCATTTTTTTGACTCTGTTTATATGACGATAATTACTATCATGACAACTGGCTTAAAAGAAGTTCATCCATTATCAAATTCCGGTAAAGCATTTACAATTTTTGTAATAGTATTAGGAATTGGTTAATTAGCATACATCGGCGGAAAAGCTGCACAGACTTTAATTGAAACACAATTTTTAAGGAGAAGTCGAATGAGTAAAAAAGTAGAAGAACTTAAAAATCATTTTATTGTTTGCGGATACGGAAGAATGGGTAAATATATTTGCGAAGAACTTGCGGAAGAGAAAGCAGATTTTGTTGTCATAGAAAATGATCCGGATAAAATTGATCGGCTTATTGAATTAGGATATTAATTTGTTAACGATGATGCCACACATGACCACGCACTACTCTAGGCTTGAATAAAAAGAGCAAAAGGATTGGTGGCCGTTTTAATGAACGATGCTGAAAATGTTTTTACAACTCTTTCTGCTAAAGTTTTAAACCCGGAAATTTTTATTGTTGCCAGAGCCGTTGAAGAAGAAACAGAATCAAAATTAATTAAAGCTGGGGCAAATAGAGTGGTTAAACCTTATGAGACTGGCGGGACAAGAATGGCTGAATTACTTCTGCGACCGAGCGTAGTTGAATTTATTGACATTGATGCAAAAGATAAAAAAATCGACCTTAACATTGAGGAGATAAATGTTGATACCAGCCCAACGCTTTTAGATAAGACTCTTGCCGAGCTTACTATAAGAAAAGAATTTAATATTATCATGTCTCAATTTTTAAGAAAGATGGAAGCGTCATTTTTAATCCAGGGTCTTCAGGTACTATAGATAATGAAGATAAACTAATTGCTCTTGGCGAAAAACAAAGCCTAGTTAAACTTATAGAGCTTGCAACCGGAAAAAAAGGACTCCCTTTATTTAATAAAATAAACCAATTAGAGCTGCCTCCTTTTGGTATACTCACCATTTTGAAACATTTAATTCTTTAAAAATCTTAGAATTTTAGCCAATTTCAAAACATTTACATGGCATACAGATTGTCCAATATAAAGTAAATAAAACACCCTAAAAAGAAAGATTAACCGCTTTTCGGCGAGCGGAAATACATACTTTCTAAACGGCGGCGGTTATCTTGGTGATCAGTACTTCGGCTGGACTGTCCATCAGGATTTCCGCCTTCCTCTTTTAAAAAGCCCTTTAACTTTGGTATTTAGCCGTTTTTTGTTTAATTTTGCCCACTTTCAATATGAAATAAAGGGAAATAATGAAGCGCACATATCAGCCAAGCAATAGAAAAAGAAAGAACAAGCACGGATTTCGTGAAAGAATGGCGTCCAAGAACGGCAGAAAAGTTCTTGCGAGCAGAAGAGCTAAAGGTAGAAAAAAATTAACCGTCAGTGACGAAAAATAATTGAAGCAATTCGGTCTTTCTTCAAAAGAAAGAATCAAAAATAAAAAGTATTTTGATTTAATTTACTCGCGCGGAGAAGTTCTATTTTCCTCGTCCAATAGACTTAAAGCAATTTGTTTTATTGACCGTAATCCTGATAATATTGGGATTAAAACTGCTTTTGCTGTTTCAAAGAAATCCGGTTCTGCGGTTTGGAGAAATAGGATTAAACGGCTATTGCGAGAATCCTTTAGATTAAATAAAAGCAATTTAACAGAACTGGTATACGAGGAAAAAGTTTTGCTGTTTATAGTTTTTTCCCCTAATACGATTAATCAAGAATTCAATAAAAATATTTCCTTAGTAGAAATGATGCCCGATGTATTGGATCTTTTAAATCGGATTAGAAAAATATTGTAAGATGCGTTCAGTATTTATTTATATAATTAAGTTTTATCAGAAATTGATTTCTCCACTGTTTCCCCCATCTTGCCGTTTTTATCCAACGTGTTCTGAGTATGCCGTACAATCTATTACTAAATACGGCTCAATAAAAGGTGGCGCGAAAGCAGTTTGGCGGATTTTACGATGTAATCCCTTTAATAAAGGGGGTTACGACCCATTAAAATAATTATAGGTAATTGAATGGACAAACAGACTACAGCCGCTTTTATATTAATAGGTGTAATTTTAGTTGTATGGCTTTATTTTAATTCGCCAACACCTCCCCCACCACAAAAGAAACAAGCAGACACAACCCAAGTATTTCAAGATACTTTAACAAAGGATGTTCAAACCCCAGCGGCAGCACAAAAGGAACAAGAAGAAATTAAAAAAGAAGAAACTCCTTTTGGCAACATGCCTTCAAGGCAAGAAGAGATTGTTACAATCGACACTGATTTAACTAGAATTGAACTTACAAGCAAAGGGGCGAGAATTAGAAAATATTATCTAAAAGAGTTTGGAACTTGGTACAGAGACGATATAAAGGATACAACCAATTTTTATGATAAACATGTTCAGCTTGTTAACTCGAAAGATGGCGGCGATTTCAATATTTTGTTTGTAACGAAAGAAGGTAAATTAGTTAATACATCGTCTCTCGATTTTAAATCCAATCTAAAAAATTATTACTACAAACTTTCTGCCGAAGATTCTCTTGTGATCAATTATGAATTTGAAGCAGCAAACAACAAATTCATTAGAAAGAATTTTATTATTTATGGAAACGATTATTCAAGCAAAGTTGATGTTGAATTTGAGAATATGGACGACGTAATTAGCAGTTTTCGTTATGATGTAGTGTGGTCGAACGGATTAAACTTTGTAGAAAAAAATTCAGTAGACGAAGCAAATTATTCTAATGCAAGTGCTTTTTCTGGAGAAGAACAAGTAATTGTTGATGCAACATCACCCGGCGAAAAAGAAACAAAAGATATTAACGGCAAAGTTGATTGGGTTGCAGTAAAGAATAAATACTTTGCTGCCGTTATTTCTCCTAACCTTCCAAATGATGAGGGCGGCGCGTACTTTGAAGGAACACATGTTAATTTACTTGATGGTACGCGTGAATATTACAGTGCGAGTTTAAAGATTCCGTTTAAGAATCAAAAAATTCAGAAAGACTCCTTTTTGTTGTACTTAGGTCCAATTGATTATGATTTATTAAAAAATTACGGAAGAAATTTTGAAACCGTTGTTGATTTTGGCAGTTTCTTTGGGCTTAAATTTATTATACGCCCAATTTCTGAATATGTGCTTCTCCCCTTGCTTCAATTTTTACACAGCATTATTCCAAATTACGGTCTTGTTATAATTATTTTTTCCATCATAATAAAAATTGCATTGCACCCTTTAACTCGGCAGAGTTTGAAGTCAATGAAAAAAATGCAGCTCCTTCAGCCTAAAATTGCAGAGTTAAAAGAGAAACACAAAGACGATCCGCAGAAAGTTCAGAAAGAAACGATGAAGCTTTATTCCACCTATGGAATTAATCCGATGGGTGGCTGCTTGCCACTCTTTTTTCAGATGCCAATTTTGATTGCATTGTGGAGCTTATTTAATGTTGCTATTGATATTCGGCAGAAACCATTTGCGCTTTGGATTGATAATCTTTCACAGCCCGATGTGATTGCAAGGCTTCCATTTAAAATTCCTCTGTTTGGAATAGATGTCATAAGCGGACTCGCATTGGGGTTAGGGATTACAATGTTCATTCAGCAGAAAATGAGCGTTAAAGATCCTTCACAAAAAGCAATAGTTTATATAATGCCGGTTATGTTTACGCTTATGTTTATGACTTTCCCTTCTGGACTTAATCTATATTATATGATGTTTAATCTTTTATCAATTGGTCAGCAATATTATGTTAATCATAGAAAAGATGATATAGAGCTTGTTCCGGTTGCAAATCCGAAACAGAAAAAAGGATTTATGGCTAGAATGATGGAAGCCGCAGAAAAGCAAGCTCATGAACAAAGAAAAGGCGCCGGCAAAAAAAGATAGAGTTAGATTAATTTTGCGAAAGAGATTTAGAAAGTAATGATTAAGTCTTTTTTGTAATTTGGAAATAAAAAACAAAAAATTGTTGCTCAATACATTTTCAATAGTAAAATATATGCAGCGAGCAAAACAAATACTGATTTTATTTTTTTTGTTTACTGCACTTTTATTCCCACAGCGTAAAGATACTCTTCGGTTAGAATTAATTGGCAAACAACTTCCCTATGGGCTGGCTGAATATATTCCAGCAAACCTTCCTAAAGTTGGACTTGCGTTATCTGGCGGCGGCGCAAGAGCTATATCTCAAGTTGGAATGATTCGCGCACTTCATGAAAAAAATATTCCAATTGAAATAATTGTCGGAACAAGTATGGGAAGTATTATTGGAGGACTTTATTCTGCCGGTTATTCAATTGACGAACTCGATTCAATTGCAAGAAATACAAACTGGATTGATCTCTTTTCTGCTGAGCAATCGAAAAGAAATGAATTGTTTGTTGATCAAAAATTGACCGAAGATCGGGCAATGTTATCATTAAGACTAGATGGTTTGAAGCCGATTTTCCCAAAATCTCTAAATTCCGGTTTGCGCGGTGCAAACTTCTTAAATTTGCTCTCAGTCAACGCTCCAATTCAATCAACTGATAATTATGACAATTTAAGATTTTTGTACAGAGCCGTAAGCACAGATCTTGTTAATGGCAGACAAGTTCTTCTTGATAAAGGTCCGTTAAGTCTCTCTATGCAAGCAAGCTCGAGCGTTACCTTACTTTTGCCTCCGGTAAAAAGCGATACACTTCTGTTAGTCGATGGAGGATTAGTTGCAAACATTCCAGTTAAAGAAACTCGTAAACTTGGTGCAGATATTGTAATAGCATGTAATGCAGTTAGCCCATTATACAGCGAAAGCGAATTGAACTATCCATGGGTAATTGCAGATCAGTTAATTAGCATTCCAATGCAAATCATAAATGAACAGCAGTTGGAAGAAGCCGATTTCATCATTCAGCCGGAACTCCCGGAAATAAAAAACACGGACTTTAACAACATTGGCAATTTAATTGACAAAGGATATAATGCTGCTTTACAAAATATGCACTTTATTGAAAGCGAATTTAAAAGACAGTTTATGAAAAATCTTAGCAGTGATGAAATATTTTACAGCAAAGTTGTTGTTAAAGAAGCCCCGCCCGGAATGACTTACGAATTAATGTCAACACTTTCAAAATTAGATTCAATTTCAAACAAGGAATTGCTTTATCATATATGGAAATATCAAAGTGCCGGACAATATAAAGACATATTTGCCGAAGTTGAAGTTGGAAGTAATGCATCATTTTTGACGATTAAAACTTTTGAGAATTTAGAAGTTAAATACTGCGACTATTCTGGAATTTCTTTAATTGAAGGAGAAACAATTACGCCTAAGTTTGTTGCTTTGATGGGCAAGCCATATAATCCGAATGCAGTATATGAAGTTTTACTTTCGGTATTAAGAGAGTATCGCGCAAAAGGATTTATTGCAGCTCGGATAGAAAAAGTTGAATTTGATGAATCAACACAAACGCTTAACGTATCAATCAATGAAGGGAAAATTTTCAAAATTACTGTTAATGGAAACGCCAAAACCAATGAACAAATTATATATAGAGAATTTCCAATCAAAACTGGAGAACCGTTACTATCAACAATCGCTGAGAAAGGTCTTACTAATTTAAGAAGCACAAACTTGTTCGAACAGATTGAAATTGGTGTCGATAAAAATGGAGAAGAGAATGAACTTAAAATAAAAGTGCTGGAACGACCCTCAAGCATTGTAAGATTTGGAATGCGAATAGATAATGAAAATTTTACACAGCTTTCTTTTGATATTCGGGACGAAAATGTATACGGAACGGGAACAGAGCTCGGTGCAATTTTTTCTGGAGGATTGAGAAATAGGTCATATATTTTAGAACACCGCGCGAATAGAGTTTTTGATTCATATCTAACATACAAAATCCGTGCATTTTATGAATTCAGCGATGTTAATGTTTACAAATACGACTCTGCAAAAGCTCATAATCGTTTCTCGAGAAGTAAAACTGGAGAATACCGCCAAATTTATTATGGAGGCTCTTTTGGTATTGGTACTCAAGTTGGCAGATTTGGTAATTTATTAATTGAAGGAAAGTACCAGCGAGATGAAATTAAAAACAAGTCAAACTATTTTGAAACCGCCTATAAGGATAATATTTCTAGCTTAAGAGTTTCGCTTTCAATCGATTCTCAAAATCAATACCCGTATCCAACAGAAGGATTTTTAGTTAAAGCCTTCTATGAAACCGCACAAACAGCTCTTGGCGGAGATATTGGTTACACAAAAATTTTCTTTGATTACAAAAGCATTTCTACTCTTCATAATTCTCTTCATACAATTTCTTTTAGAACAATGATCGGTTTTGCTGACGAGACACTACCTTTAAGCCAGCAATTTTCATTTGGCGGTCAAAATTCATTTTATGGTTTTCGTGATGATGAGTTTAGGGGGAGGCAAATTTTTACTGCTTCTTTAGAGTATAGATATAAACTACCAATAAAATTATTTTTTGATACGTATTTAAAAACTCGCTATGACCTCGGTTCAATTTGGAATGAGCGAGAACAAATTAGATTTAATGATCTACGGCATGGAGTAGGGCTTTCACTTGCATTTGATACCCCAATTGGACCAGCAGATTTTTCAGTTGGAAAAAGTTTTTATTTGAAGGACGCAATACCTAAGAATAAAATTGTCTGGGGACAAACATTTTTCTATTTCACGATAGGCTATTACTATTAGCAAATTGCAGCAGTATTATACTGCACAGTAAAAACTTAGCTTTCTCTTTCCGCCGCCTTCTCGGCTAGAGCATAATATTTAACTTCTAATTCTACATTACCAATTTTTCCGTATAAACTTGAAAGAGCGGAATAAACTTTACTCTTCTGATGTAATGAAACAACATTATCTTCCGCAGCTTCAATTATTTTTTTGTTTAAAGGGAAATCAATTTCAAAACTGTAAAGGTTGATAATTTTTAGTATTGGCGTAGCATTTGTTTTGTCTTTATTGTATGCACGAACATAAAAATTAAACGAGTCTTCAAGACGCTCATAATCCGGACGAAAGCTTTCGAATAATTGACCAACCCACATATACAATTCATATTCATTTTGTGGAAATTCTTTAATGAGTTTTTCCACATACATTTTTATTTCATCCGCAGTGTTTACCGGATTACATAGAAATATTTTATAAAGCTCAACATCTTTTAGTTGTAAGCCCAAGGATTCCTTAAATGCATCGAACAATTCATCCGGAATACTGGAATATCTAAATATTTTTTCTATTTCTTCTTTCGAGTACATTTCAATTTAACTATTTGGCTTCAAAAAGGGCGCAAACAGAACCCGCGGGATCTTCAATTACACAATACTTTCCCATTTCAGCATAATTTCTTATTGGAGCTATCAATTTACCGCCAAGAGGTTCACATGATTTTACGCTTTCTTCAATATTTGCAACCGTAATGTAAATTAACCATTGAGAAGGCAGCCCGGCGTTTGCACCTCTTTTATGACAGATACCGGCAGCTGGAGTTTTCGAAGATGGTTGAAGCATAACATAATCCTCATACTCTCCCATGCTGAGACTCTCGTAATTCCAGCCGGCAATTTTTGAGTAAAAATCACGTATTTCTTGTGCGTTTGTTACAGTTAAGTCAATCCAGCCAATTGAACCAATTTCGGGTTTTTGTTCTGCCATGATAATTTCCCTCTTGGGTTTGTTAAGAAAAAATACAAGATTCTGTAACAAGATAACAGTTTATTTCGTCTTTAATAGTGAAAACGGAATGCTTGATAAACCTAAATATAAATTTCTCATTCAGCAGTATAAAAATAAAATTTATACCTATTCAATTTATATGTTAAGAAACAAGATAGATGCAGAAGAAGTTACTCAGGAAGTTATGATTAAAATCTGGAAAAATATCGATCAAGTTAATGCACTTGCCGCAAAAACATGGATTATGAAAACGACCAATAACTTGTGTATTGACTATTTACGCAAGCGCGCCATCAACAACAAAAGAGAAGTAGACCTGAGCGAGGATTTTGAAGGTTCTTTTTCGAATAAAAGTAATTCTGATGATCCATCAAGCATAGTTCACAATAAAATGGTTTATGAAAAAATAAAAGAAGAGATTATCAGATTGCCCGAAAATCTAAAAAGTGTTTTTGTGATGTATGAGATTCAAGGCTTAAAATACAAAGAGATAAGTATTTCATTAAAGATGCCTATAAATACCGTTAAAGTATATTTATTAAGAGCACGAAAAAATTTACAAAAGGAATTAAAAAAGTATGAAGCAGATTGAATCCGAAATTAGCGAGCAGATGCTAGATAAAATTATTTCAGTCGCCTACAATGACGCAAGCATTTGGGATAAGATAAGGGTCATGATGGCAGCAAAGCGAAATAAAAAAATTAAGGCGATTCTCGATTCGTTTAAATCTACCGCATCCGAAGTTCATAAAATTCAAGAAGAGGTTTATTCCAACGCACAGCTTCATTCATTAAAAAATGAAGCAATAGAAAAAATTGAGCTAAAAAATAATTTTGTAATAGACTTATTGAACATCGTCGTTAACAAACCGATTATTTCAACAGCGGCTGTAATTCTCTTAGTTGGAATGTTAGTTGTTTCCTTTTTACAAACAAGAACGGTTGAATATCAATATAGTCAAACAGAGATTGAAAGTGCACATCAAAAAGCAAAACAAGCATTTGCCATTATCGGGAAAGTTTTTAACGACACCAAAATCACTTTTGAAGAAGAAGTGCTTGGCGAGAAAGTGGGCGCACCGATAAATGAAGGTTTTGATATAATTAATTTATTATTCAAAGAAGGAGACAAAAAATGAAAACCAAAAAAGCATTTTTTACAGTTGCGCTTTTTCTATGCGCAACATTATATGCACAAACTACTGACTACACGAAAGAGCCGGGGTTTTTTAATTACGAAAAAGAATTAACCGTTAAACTGGGGAACGCAATAACAGAGGTCTATCTTGAAGAACCGATGCTTAAAATGATTTCGAAAATGACCAAGGATGACAAAGAAGGAATTTCGACCGTGCTAGATGCTTTAAAGCTTGTAAGGGTAAATGAATATCAAACGGAGAAAAAAGATTCTCTGCAAATAGAAGCGGACTTTGAATCAATGAATAAAAAGCTTCAATCGCAAAAATGGAGCAGCATAATCAAAACAAAAAATCGCGGCCGCTATGCTAATATTTATGTTAAAGAAGGTTCTAATGGAGAATACCTAGGGCTTCTGCTAATTGCCCTTGATAGGAATGCAAAAGCAACTTTTGTAAATATTGTTGGCAAAATAAATTTAGAAACGTTTGGAAAAATTTCCGGGCAGCTTGGAATTCCTAATACCGATAGAAAAAAGTAAGTGGGATTGCGGGCAGTATAAAGCCGGCCTACAAAATTATTTTTTTACTAACAATGCAACACTCTCAATATGGTATGTTTGGGGAAACATATCAACCGGTTGCAACATAACTAAATAGTATTTTTCCTCGCAAAGCAGCTTAATGTCTCTTGCTTGTGTTGCCGGATTGCAGCTTATGTAAATAATTTTTTCTGGCCCTAGTTGGATAATATCATTTACAGTTTTCGGATTCATTCCGCTTCTCGGCGGATCTGCAATTATAACAGAAGGCTTCGGAAGATTTTTTGCATCGACTATTGGCAAAAATGATTTGTTGAGGTCTGCTACTATTGGCGTGAAAATTTTCACAGAATTTATTTCTGCGTTAATTAATGCATCGTCTATTGCAGACTGCACGCTTTCAAAACCATAGATTTTTTTCACATGTTTAGATAAATAAATTGGAATTGTCCCAGCTCCGGAGTATAAATCATAAACTATTTCATCGCCGCCGAAATTGGCAAAGCCCAGCGCAGTTTGGTATAATTTTTCTGCTTGATGAGTATTAGTCTGAAAAAAAGAATTTGCGCTTATCCTAAATTTGAACTCTCCTATTAAGTCGTAAATATATCCCGATCCATAAAAAACTTTCTCATAATCACCAATAGCAACAAGTGCTTTCTTAATATTGATGTTGTTTACAACCGTTGTTATTTCTGGAAATTTACTTTTTAGTTTTTCAGTATAATTTATGAACAAACGTTCATTCTCTGTTGAAGTTACCAAATTAACCATCAAGTCTTTTAGGTGGGAGGATTGCCTAATTACGAGATTTCTTAGATATCCTTCGTGGTCTTGTGTAGAATAAATTGACGTAGCCTCCTCTCGGAAAAAAGTTTTTGTGAAGTTTAAAATATCATTGCTTAATTCAGACTGTAGAAAGCATCGATTTATGTTTATAACTTTGTCGAATAAACCGGGGATGTGTAAGCCCAAAGCAAATTCCCTATCGGAAATTTCTTGCATAGATGAAATTTCTTCAGGTGTTAACCATCGTTTGCGAGCAAAAGAAAATTCCATTTTGTTTCTGTAGAAATATTCTTTCGCAGAAGACATGATAGGCAGCATTTCAACTTCTTTGAAACCGCCAATTCTTTCAAATATTTCTCTTACTTGTTCTTCTTTTAATTTGAGCTGTTGATCGTATATTAAATCTTGCTGCTGACATCCTCCGCATGTTCCAAAGAAACTGCATTTCGGATTTGTTCTATGCTTTGAAGGGTAAATAATGTTTAGTAGTTTTGCTTCGGCATAACTTTTTTTCACCTTTGAAATTTGTGCTGTTATTTTGTCTCCCGGATAAGTTCCTTTTACAAACACAACAAATTTTTTTGGTTTTTCATCAGAAGAGTGAGTTTCGTTAAGAATCTTTGCTATTCCCTTTCCTTCGAAAGCATAACCGGTTATTTCTAGATTGAGAATTGTCCCTTTTTTCAAGGAGTCTCCTTTTTGAGCAGTAAAGAATAAAGTCCCCAGTATTTATCGCCGCCTAGTTTTAAATATGCATTTGATTCGTGGCTAATTCTATTTATTACTTTCCTAAAGTAGCTTTTCTCGTTTTCCTTAAATTCTTTAATTGAATCACGTAAGCTTTCAGAGCTCTTTGTGTAATATTCTTTCAAAGTATTTGATAAGTTTATTTTTGCTTGGACAGAAAATTTTCTATCTATATAATACTTATCAACTTCATCTAACCGTAAAGGCAAAAGGTCAGAAGAATCTAAAATATTTTTTACAAAAGGAGGGAATGTTTTTTGTAAAGTAACAATTTCACCCACACAGAAAACTCCTCCGCGTTTTAAAATTCTAGACAACTCTTTAATTATTTTATTTCTGTTTGTGATTGAAATAGAAGCTTGAGCATAAATTAAATCGAACGATCCACTTTCAAAATCAGTTGCGTCATAATTCATTAAACGCAATCGTGTTGTTTGTGAAACCCCCAGCTTGGAATTGAGCAAGGATTCATAATCGCCAACTATTAAATCTACTTCGGTTTTGTATTTTATGGAGAGACTGTTGGCTATTGATTCACTAACAGATCCAATAACTAAAATTGACCTTGGCGATTCTTTATAGTTGTCGTAAAGAAATTCTAACTGCTTTTTGCCGCCGGGAAGAAAGATGTTCAAAGCACTAGTTCATTTTAATTTATTGATGTGCAAAAATACCTACTTTGCGGTTAGAAAAAGAATTTTGTTAAAAGTAATTTTTAAATTAAGAAATGATATTTAATGCAATAGCAGCATCTTTTTTGATTGAGAAAAAGAACCGGCCGTAAGTATATAAAAATATACACCAGAGGCGAATCTTTTTTGTAAAGACGCGCTATAGCTCGTCTTTACATTAAATGTTTCTGAATATTTCCCTGGTTGTTTGTATTCTTCAACTAAAGCTGCAATTTCTCTCCCAAGCAGATCATAGATCTTTAGAGTTACATAATGTAAAGACGTCCCACGGGACGTCTCTACAGATGGAATGACATATGAAATTATTGTACTTGGATTGAATGGATTGGGATAATTTTGATAGAGTTTGAATTCCGTAATAATTTGATATTCTTCTTCAACACCAACCAGATATTTTGTTGTGAAAGAAAAAGTCTGAGACCAGCCGCTTGTTCCGGCGCTGTTTTTCGCATTCACTCTCCAATAATATAAAGTGCTGTTCGAAAGATTTTGGAGAGTTATAAAAGTATCAGCTACAGAAGAATTATTATAGTATAAAGATGAAAAGTTTGATTGAGTTGAGACTTGCAGTGCGTAATTAACCGCTTCATTAATCTTTCGCCACCTTAAAATTGGATTTATCGAAACCTCAACTTCATAATAATCTGAGTAATTAGATTTACGCCACTTAAGTTTTGTTGTTGTTGGAATATTCAACGAACCATCAACCGGCTCTAATTGTAGATCGGTTTGATATGCTTTTGGATCACCCAGCTGCCATCTTTGAAATGGATATTGAGGATGTTGTGCCGCCTCTGATTCCAGTGCAAGCGAAAGCATAACTTTTATCTTTCTGTTTTTAAAACCTCTTATTGCTTCCTTTAATGGTCCGTCTCTAAACGTTGGAACAGTTAAACTCTCGCTGTAATTTTTTTCAACCGTCGAATCCATACTGTGTTCTAAACGAAGCCCGACAGTTATGCCGGCCCAGTTAACACTAGTGTTTCTTAAAAATGCGTAATAATCCTCTGGCTGAGTTGCAATTCCTCTGGAACGGTTTTCTCCCCAGTTGCCGCCCATATGAATTGCGCGGTTCATTTGATTTTGTGAATAAAGAAGATTTGTTATGAAAAGGAGAGCGAATAAAAAATACAGAAAAAGTTTTTTCAGTAGTCGTGTCATAATTCCTCCATAGCATAAAGTGGCTACTTTCAGTAGTATCAGCTCGGCGTAGGAAATCTATTCAAAGTAAGATTATTCGATAAGAGGAATTTCGACTACATAATAAAAATTTTTGTAGAGAATGTAACTGATAAATTTATTATTTAAGTATTTTTTTAGCTTCCGTGGCTAAACTTTAATAAAGATCTTTTTCTTGTATAATATCCAAACGACTAAATACATAACAGCAATAAAAAAGACTGCGAAAGCGAGTGAAGAATTAATTGGAGAAAAAAGTGGATCGAAAATATTCTGCATGATTATAGACTTTAATGATATTGTTGAAAATGTTCCATCGCTCAACCGTACATTAAATTTCCATAATCCAATTGATTTTGCAACAACCCCGGAAAGCACATAAACAAAAATCGCATTCATTCCATAAACTACAAATGGTTGAGACCAGGTTTTAATTCCTTTTGCATCAATTAGAAAATAAAAAATCCCAAATAGGCAGAGCGCCCAACCACCAATAAATATTGAGTAAGAAACCGTCCATAAACTTTTATTTATTGGCATCCACATATCGAGAGCTGCACCGATTAATAACATAATGGCGCCAGCGACAAACATCCAAGCAGATTTTTCAATCTTGCTGTGTTCAGATTTTCTAATGTAATCTCCGGTTATTGCTCCAAGCAATGTTGTTGCGATTGCTGGAATGGTACTTATTAATCCTTCCGGGTCCCATGTTTTTGTAGCTCTCCACATGTGACCGCTCAAGAAAAGTGAATCAATATATGCCGCAAAGTTTTTACCCTTCTCAAATAAACCAGCTCCAAATTCAGGAATCGGAATGTAAAACATCATTAGCCAATAAGAAAGAAAAAGGAGTGCAATCGATATAATTTGTCCTCTGCGAGAAGTATAAATATAAATTATAGAGCTTATCAAATAACATACTGCAATTCTTTGAAGAACGCCCGGAATTCTTATAGTAGAAAAACTAAATTGATGATCCCACAGAAAACCAAATGGAAATCCGGTTAAAAATAATCCCAAGGCGAAAATAATTGCGGAACGCCGCACTACATTTAATATTAATTTTCGGTTGGAATCCCCTTTAGAAATTCTAACCGCAAAAGAGAATGTCATTGTAACACCAACAATCCACAAAAAGAAAGGGAAGACAAAATCTGTGAAAGTCCAGCCATGCCAATCCGCATGCCGAAGTTGAGGATAAACATATTCCCACGAACCGGGATTATTAACCATTATCATTCCGGCAATTGTGAAGCCTCTAAAAGCATCAAGCGATAACAGTCTTTCGGGTTTCATATTTTTTAATTTTTTTTGAGACAGTTTAGTTTGTAATTACTTTATTAATACCATCTTCTTCATTTTAGAAAAATTACCAGCTACTAGTTTATAAAAATAAATTCCGCTTGATAATTCCGAATTCGCAATTCTCCATTCGCAATTATAAGTGCCCGGGGTTTTGTATTCATCAACAAGCGTTGCCACTTCTCTTCCTAAGACGTCATAAACTTTTAAGGTCACATTTATTCCATTATTTCGAGGAGAGGAAGACGACGAGAAATCTTGAATGTTCCTCGTTCCACTCGGAATGATATACTCAATAGTAGTTGTTGGATTAAAGGGATTGGGATAGTTTTGATGGAGACTGTAATTAGTCGGAAAATTTTTGGACTGTCCAGCCGAGGTTGAAACTTCAAATGAAAAATCAGCATAAACCGGAAGATGGTCTGATGCAAAATGAAGCGCATCAGCAATCTCTTTACTTACCGCAGTATTTGAACCAAAGTTTATTGATAGGTTATAATGGCTTCCGTCATTTCCATAAGCAGTATAAGTTCCGTCTATAAACTGAATTCCCCCGAGATCTTTTACAGCCTGAGAGATCATAATGAAATCAAATCGATCATCTAAACCGCCGCTAGCGCCTCCGCCAAAAGAATTTTCTCTTGTGGACTGAGTATGAATTGACGCGAAGGCTGAATTATTATAAACACCAACAACATTAATTGGATCGATAAAATAATTTTTTGTAGTTGTTTCAATTAATTTGCCGTATGCCGGTTCGAATGTGTTGTAAATGTTGAAATCGCCCACAATAATAAAGTTGGCTTTATCAGATAATTTTTCAGTATGCTCTCTAAGTTTTATTACTTCTTTTAATCTCCTTTGTTCGTTTGTTGTTCCAGAACTTGCTTTTAAATGCGCAGAGAAAATTATTAATGTGTCTTTCGAAAATTTGTGTACGAGTTTAAATTCAGAAATATCTCTTTCGGAAGTCCCTGGATCAGCCGGAATGATAATCGGAAAGTTTGAAATAAAATTAAACAGAGAGTCCTTATAGAAGATAGCATTATTAGATTCAAAAGTAACTTGATTAGGAATAAATGCTCCAGCTTTGTATTTTGAGGATAAAACAGAACTTAAAAATTGTGCAACGGAGGCTTCGGTTTTAATTTCCTGAACAACCAGAAGGTCCGGATTTACAGAACTAATAACTTTCTTAAAATAATCGTTTCTAGTATCCGGAGTAAAATCAGTATAGTTTAATAGATTATAAGACATTACTCTTGCTTTGTGTTGAGAGAAAAGCGAAATTGATGATATAATTAATATAGATATGAAGAGAAATCTTTTCATTTGTTCCCTTGGCGATTGTTAACATTTAAAGATAGTCAAAACTAATAATAAATCAGATTAGTTATAATAAAGATTTAAAGCTATAATTTTTTGTCGCTCTCAACAGTTATGGTCTTAATATGAAATCGATATTTATCATTTTTATTCTACTCATCTTTGTGTCTTGCAAAGAAAAACTTCCAATAATTGATTCATTTAAAGATTCGCATTACCGACTTGTTAATCAAAACCGAGAAGCAAAAATTTTTCCTTCAGTTGTTAAAGGGAAAGTTGTTGTTGTTGGTTTTATTTTTACTAACTGTCCGGATATTTGTCCCCTTACAACTAACAATATGAGATTAATACAAGACCAACTTAAGAAGGAACAGATTAATGAAAGAGTTGAATTTGTTTCTATTAGTTTTGATCCGCAAAATGATTCTCCAGATGTTCTAAAAAAATTTGCTGAAATTCGAAACTTAGACTTAACTAATTGGAATTTTTATACTGGGAAGAAAGAAACTATCGATTCACTTCTTTTGTTGTCAAGAGTGATGGCGGTTCCAACCGATTCAACAATTTACAATGATGGAAAGAAAACATATTATTTTACTCACACGGATAGAATTCAATTGGCAGATGCTGAAGGGCAAATAAGGAAAAACTATCCCGGCAGCAAAATCAACATAGAAGAAATTATTAACGATATAAAAACTATTATTAAGGAGTGATATGAATATCCGAAAAATATTAATCATGATTTTTGTTTTTGGGGTGATTTTTATTTCAGATAGAAACGATTACTATGCACAGCCACGAACGCAACCTGATTCGGTTGTTATAGAAAAAGGGTTCCCGGTACTTTTAAAATCTGATATGCTTTTTCAAGTTTACGGCAGCATAGGAACTTTTACCGCAGAGAAAAGAGCTGAAGAGATTAGCGGAAAACTGGAAATACTGTCAAAAGATGATGAGCTTGTTTATGATTCAATTAAAATTTTCCAGCATATATTACTTGGTGAAAAGTTATAATGGCTGTCGTTGGCGCAGACGCTCAATCGGTTAATAAAAGCTCTGAACAACTAGCTGAGGATATTCGAATTATATTCGTTAAAAAGCTTACACAAAACAGAATAGAATACAGCCAAAAATCATTAATAGAGAATGGTCTATTAACGCTGTTGTTTATCACACTGTTGGTTTTGTTCTTCTGGATTACTACAAAAGTATTTCCTTGGCTTAATGAGAAGCTTTCGCTTTCAGAAGGCAAAATAATTAAAACAATTTCTTTAAAGGGAAAGGAATTAATTAAATCATCTTCACAAATCGCTATTCTCAGAGTATTGCTGCAAGGATTGCGGCTAGCCATTTCACTTTTTGCAATCTACCAATTTATTGTCGCTCTGTTGAAACGGTGGCCTTATACTGACTGGCTGGCAATTTCTTTTTCTAACTTTTATAAGGTTGGAGACCGTGTTCAGCTTGGTGGAAATGTTGGAGATGTAATTGATATTGGGATTCTAAGAACAACTTTGATGGAATGCCGTCAATAGATTGATGCCGATCAATACACTGGAAGAATTATTCGTATCGTGAACAGTTATGTTTTTAAAGATCCGGTTCTCAATTACTCAGTAGACTTTCCCTTTTTGTGGGATGAAATTAAAATTTCCGTCCGGTACGGAAGCAATATTGAACTAGCAAGAAATATTTTTATTAACTCAGGAAAAGAATATGTGGGCGATTATGTATTCCTTGCGCAAAAACATTGGGGCTAAATGATTGATAAATATAGAATTGAAGAAGCAAGCGTAGAGCCGATGTCATTTATTGTTGCTATTGATAAGTGGATTGAATTTTCATTACGCTATGTTGTTGATTATAAACTTAGACGTTCAACAAAAGACAAGATTTTTATTAAAATATTGCAAGAAGTAGACAAGACAAAAGGAAAAGTACAGCTTGCCTCTGCTACGTTTGAATTGGTTGCAGCGCCGTCATTAAATGTCAAAATTAAAAAGTAAAAAGTATATAGAGAGAAAAATGAAAATTGTACTCAAGTTTATTTTTGCGATTGTATTTTTATTTTCAATTAACATCTATTCTCAAACTGTCTCTGCAAATGCTACCAGACCGTCTGTATCTGATAATGCATTTTTAACTGCATACGGATATACCGAAGTAGAATTTGGTTTGAGCACTCAAAAAAATTTTTGGTCACTTCCTTTGTTTGTTAAATTTTCTGCAATCAAAAATGGCGAGTTTGGTTTTTTAATGAACGGACTTTTTAATAACATGACCATTAGAAATACACCAGAAACAAAACTTGGCGATCCCGGAATTCAATTCAAATATCAGTTTGTTAATAATTCCTCCGTTGCTTTTTCAGCGGTTGGGAGATTGGATTTTATGTCTAGCAATACGAAATTAACTATATATGCAGTGCCAAGCATATTAACAAAATCAGGACAAATTGATTTAACCGTTGGATTCTCAAGCGTCAATAGCGCTAACTCTATTTTTTATGCAGCAGCTTTTTCTCCAAAAGTTGATTTGCCGTTTTGTATTTATGTAGAGCTTTTCGGAGAAAGTTGGGATGGATATAAACCATTTTATTTTGATGCCGGCATTTCTTATCCAGTCTCCTCGGATTTTATTTTAGACGTAGCACTTGTGCGCGGCCTAAATGATGATGCGGCAGACTGGCAATTTCAAATAGGATTTACAAAAACATTATTGAAATTAATCGATTGAGAAAAAGATGATTAAAAAAAAGATTTTTGTTTTTTTTGCTCTGGTAAACATTATTTGTTTTGCACAAATGACCAACCACCAATCACAAATAACAATAAAAGAAGCTTGGCTTCGTCCAGCTGCTGTAGGTTCAAATACCGCATTCTTTTTTGAAGTAGTTAATAATTCTGAAAAACCAGATACTTTGTTTAAAGCAGAATCACTTCTATCAGAATTAGTTGAAGTTCATGAAACATACTCCAAAGGGAACGATATGATGGGTATGAGACGAGTTGATTTTGTAGAAATTCCTTCCAACGGCAGTGTCAAGTTTAAACCACGCGATCTTCATATAATGTTATTAAGACTAAAAACAGACCTGAAAATTGGCGATAGCGGAAAGATTAAATTGTTTTTTAAAAGAAACGGAATAAAAGAAATAACGGGAATCGTGAGAGACATGCCCTCAATGATGAAATCAAAATGAATTATAGGATCATTAATTTAAAACAAAAAACCCGTCAGCCGACGGGTTTCTTGTTTCATAAATATAATTTCAAAATTATTTTATGACTTTAACTTCAGCTGCTTGAAGCCCTTTTGGACCTTGAGTTATAGTGAATTCAACTTTTTCATTCTCTTGAAGTGTTTTGTATCCATCACCAACAATAGCTTGAAAATGTACGAATACATCTTCGCCGTTTTCTTGTTGAATGAATCCATAACCTTTTGAACTATTGAACCATTTTACAGATCCAGTTTTGCGCTCTGACATTACAGATGCTCCTTTTTTTGTTATTAATTTATTGTTTACGACAGAGCTTTAATTTGGCGAGGCTTCGAAGTTACTTCTACGTCTACAACTACAACTAAAGTTACTGCCATTACGGATGTAAAGTTATAAAGTTTAATACTGAATTCCTAATTTTTTTACTACCGGCTCTTAACCTGACATGGAGGGCTTATTTCTTATTATAAATCGGTTATTCTCCCATTATAGTAACTACTATCTTTCTTGAGCCGCCCTTATTTCTATGCTCGCAAAGATAGATTCCTTGCCAGGTTCCAAGATTTAATTTGCCGTTTGTGATAGGAATTGAAACCGAGCTGCCAAGAATTGAAGATTTGATATGAGATGTCATATCATCTGCGCCTTCAAAAGTATGCTGAAAAAATCTTGCATCAGATTCTGAAACAGCTTTGTTGAAATAAGTTTCCATATCTGTGCGAACGGTAGGATCAGCATTTTCATTAATTGTTAATGATGCAGAAGTGTGTTTTATAAAGACGTGTGCAATACCTTTTTTGATTTCGGTGATTTCAGGTATCTGAGAAAATATTTCGGATGTTATCAGGTGAAAACCACGTTCTTTTGGTTTAAGAATGATTTCTTTTTGAATCATTATAAGTTCTTCAATTAATTACATTGCTAACTTAATATATGTTTGGGCAATTTTAAAACACTCAATATCTGGGAATGTTATTTTTACTTTGACTTAAAAACAAACATATTTTATGTTATATCAAAAATTTATAATAAACTTCTATAAAAATGATAATTCGAACTGCTGTTTTAACTTTTTACCTACTCTCATTCCCTTTTGAAATAAATCTACATGCTCAAGTAGAAACAGATTTAATGAATCAAATTCCTAAAGAAATTAACGGTTGGATTTCCGATAATGATGATAGAATATTTAATGAAGAGACTTTATTCGATTACATTGATGGAGGAGCAGAGTTATTTATTAGTTTCGGATTTTCTAAAGCTGTGAACAGAACTTATTATAGAAACAATCAGCCCGATATTATAGTTGATGTATTTTATATGAACAGCTCTTCGAATGCGTTTGGCGCGTTCTCACATTCTGTTGGTAAAATTGGAAATGATTTCGGAATGCAATCGCAAACGGCAGAAGGTGCTATTTTGTTTTGGAAAGGAAAATTCTACATTTCTATTTTAGCATATCCCGAGACAAACGAATCTAAAAAAGCGATTGAGCAAATAGCACAAAAAATTTCTGACGCTATTATTGATAACGGAGAATTCCCTTTAGTTATTTCAAAGCTGCCAAAAGATAATTTGGTTAATGAAAGCATAAGATATTTTCGTCATTATGTTTGGCTTAATTCTCATGGTTTTATTTCGAACGAAAATATTTTAAATATTTCACAAGAAACCGAATGTGTTATTGCACAATATTCTAAAGGAAGCAGCGATGCAAATCTTCTTTTAATAGAATACAAGACAAGCGAAGAAGCGGAGCTAGCAATTGAAAAGTTTATAAACGGTTATGATAAAAGACTTGCTGCCAAAAACATTATTGAGAGAAATGATAATTTGTGGGGGGGTATTCAAAAACTTGGTAGGTATTTTGTTGGCGTTTTTAATTGTTCAAGCGAAAAATTTGCAAACGAACTTTTTTCATTAGCGAGACAAATAAATAATTAAATTGAGTAGAGATATGAAAAGCAGAGAAATAACTCGAAGAGAATTTATCAAAACCAGCGCGCTTACAACAGCAAGCACTGCGCTTTTTATGAATTCTCCGGAAAAATTGTTTGCACAAACCAAGCCTAAAAGCAGAGTGGTTTTAATTAGAGATGAAAATGCAGTACTGCCAAGTGGAAAAACAAATTCAGAAGTAATTCATAAAATGATTGACGAAGCGGTTAAGATTCTATTTGAAACGAAAGATCCTCAATCAGCGTGGAAAAAAATCATTAAACCGGAAGATGTTGTTGGTATAAAAACTAATGTGTGGAATTATTTGCGAACTCCGCTTGAGCTTGAATCTGCAATTAAAAAAAGACTTATGGAAGTTGGTGTTAAAGAAGAAAACATAGGCATTAATGACCGTGGTGTTCTTAGAGATCCAATATTTCAGAAAGCAACCACTTTGATTAATGCACGTCCGATGCGAACTCATCATTGGTCTGGAGTTGGAAGCCTTGTCAAAAATTATATAATGTTTGTTCCAAATCCATCTGATTATCACGATGATTCATGTGCAGACCTTGCAGTCATATGGAAACTCCCGATTGTTAAAGGCAAAACGCGGTTGAATATTCTTGTGATGTTAACTCCCTTATTTCACAGTGTTGGTCCGCATGGATTCAGTCCTGAATATGTTTGGCAATACAAAGGATTGATTGTTGGAATTGATCCGGTTGCTTGTGATGCAGTTGGGTTGAAAATTATTGAAGCAAAAAGGAAAGAGTTTTTTGGTGAAGATAAACCGCTTAGTCCTCCGGCAAAACATATCCAGCTATCAGATTTACGCCATAAGCTGGGCAATGCCGATATGAAAAACATCGAATTGATTTTTAGCGGATTTGCTGAGGGAAGATTAATATAAAATAAAAAGTCATGGTGAGCTGGTTGAACCACGACACCAACTAAAATTAATTTAGACTTCGACTCACACTACTTCCGTCATGTTGCTCGGTCTGACATAAAATTGTCATTTACTAGTTTATCCGTTAAAGACGTTTGTGACAAAACATTACAAAACACAACTGTCATTTCGAAGGAGTCCTGAATTTTGGACGACTGAGAAATCTTTCTTCTGGATATCTCGTCCGTCGGACTCGACATGGCAATATTGTAATAATTATTTTGTAATCTCTTTAATCCAAGCACCAATTATTTGCAATACTTTTGGAGAAAAAGTTTCTTCAATTTCACCATACTCTCTTGGGGCGCCAGTATCAGATGTTTGGAATAAATGGTTTAACTCCGGCAGTTCAACAATTTTATAATTTTTATTACCGGCACTTTTGAGAGCCTCTTCAATTAAGCCCAAATTTTCTTTTGGCGGTACTTGCAAATCTTTTTCACCATTCAATGCCAAAACTGGAATTTGTAAGTTTTCTAAATAGGGTTTTGGATCAAATTTAAGGAAAAATCTAAACCACGGACTCAATAAAGTTCTTGCAGTTGTCTCAAAAGCGGCTTTACTGTATTCGGGTTTGCTTTTTTCTTCTTCAGGCAAAAGCGAAACTCTTGCTTCAAAAAGTTTTTCTAACTCTTTGAATGCAGTTATGCTGTCAGAAGAGTTTACGACTATTTCATAAGCAGTTTTATTTTGCTTAACCACCTCTGCTAGTTTTTCTTTTGGAGTTCCTTCAGCATTTAAAATTAATTCAGTTTGCAATACCAACAAATCACTCCCCTTCATTCCCGGCCCGGCAAGTAAAACGATAAATGCAATATCATTAGAAGAAGAAGCTGCTATTGGAGCAATTAGCCCACCCTCGCTGTGCCCGATTATTCCAATTTTAGTTTTATCAATTTCTTTTCTCAACGAAAGAAATTCTACAGCCGACACAGCATCAGTCGTAAAATCAATTGATGTCGCTGATACAAAATTCCCTTTTGATTTTCCAAAACCGCGGTCATCAAAACGCAAAACCGCTATTCCATTTTTAGTTAAGTAATCAGCAATGACAAAAAATGGTTTATGTTTGAAAATTGTTTCGTCTCTATCTTGTGCGCCCGAACCGGTTACCATTACAACAGCTGGAAATTTTCCATCTCCTTTGGGATATGTGAGCGTTCCAGCTAATTCAATGTTTGCGGTTTTATTTGGAAACGTAACTTCTTCTTCGTTATATGGGAACGGACCCTTTGGTGTTTGCGGCCTTTTGGGCGGCTCTGTTAACTTTTCAACCTTTTTCAAACATAATGGAAGCGAAAGCGGTCCTTGCTGCCAGGTGCCGTCGCATACCAGGCTATCTGTTTTAATTTTGCCATAGTATTTTCCAAGAACTGATGCGACTTCAAATTTTATGCTATCAACCGTAATTTCAATTTTACTAACGGGAATATTTTCAGCAGTCTGATCGGGGCTATCTAAAAATGCCCCGAGCGAGCCATCTTCATTGTTAAAAGTTTTTAAAACTAATCGGAGCGAAACTCCGCTCACATTTAATTTGCCTTCCCAATAGCTTGTAAAATCTTTTTTTTCTTGCTGTGCATAAAGCACTGTACCAAGAATAAGTGATATTAAAAATAAAAAAGTTATTTTTTTCATAGCCAAAACTCATTAATTATTGTTTGTTGTATCATTTGAATTATTTAGCGGTGGCGAGCCATTATCTTTCATACGTGCTGCTTTGCGTAATGCATCTTTTAATAAAAATTCTATTTGTGCATTAATACTTCTCATATCATCCGCCGCCCACTTCTCTAAAGCGGTATAAATTGTTTCGTCAATTCTCAAAAGAAATTTTTTCTTCTCTGCCATAGCTCTTCTTAACTTGCTGCTGCTCTTTGCTTCCTTTGTAATGCGATAAACCAAATTAAAATTAACAACCATGGATGTGTATCTAATAGCTCAGAGCGATTCTCGATTTTAATTATCATTTTTTCTTTAAAGGAAATCTTATTATTAAATGTTGTTAATATTGTGCCGGCTTGGTTTTTTAATTGATATGTTCCCTTCCAGATATTGGATTCTATCTTCAATTTTTGTCCACGCGGCAATTCAATTGTTCCACTAGATTTAAATTTATCTTTAACATATTTTGCAAATGGAAGCTCTCTTCCTTTCAAACGAATTGAATACCCGGCGCGCCAAATACTCTCCTTATATATTTCCCAATTTCCTATAGAAGTTTCAATCAAAACACTGTTTCCAAAAAATCCAGCCACATTAATTTTCATTAACTGCTCTTCGCCAAAATTTAATTCGTATTCTCGTTTTAAAAATTTTGGCTGAGTTAATATTAATTCTTGACCAATATATTCCGATAAATTTTTCATGCTTATTGATACAAAGTTCCGGTATTAATAACTGGCTGTGCTTGAACTTCTGAAACAAGAGCAACCATTAAATTATTTACCATCGTTGCTTTCTTCTCCTCATCAAGAATTACAATTTTCTGTTCGCTCAAAGCTTTCAGAGCCATTTCAACCATTCCCACAGCACCTTCTACAATTTTTTGACGCGCAGCAACAACAGCTTGTGCTTGTTGTCTTCGCAGCATTGCTTGTGCAATTTCCGGTGCATATGCTAGGTGACTAATTCTTGATTCTAAAATTTCTAATCCGGCAATATCTAATCTTGTTTGAACTTGCTTTTGTAATTCCTCTGCAATTTCTTGAGGATTGCTTCTAAGAGTGAATGATTCATCATCAGATGTTGAATCATATGCATATGCCGTTGCAAGCTGGCGAATTGCAGTCTCGCTTTGAATTGCAACAAACTCTTCATAGTTCTGAACATCAAAAATTGCGCGTGCGGAATCAACTACTCGCCAAACAATCACAGCAGCAATCTCAATCGGATTGCCATGAAGATCATTCACTTTTATTTTTTCGCTGTTGAAGTTGTGAATACGAAGAGAAACTTTTTTCTTATCAGTAAATGGGTTAACCCAAAAAAATCCGGACTCTCTAATTGTTCCGATATATGTTCCAAAGAGTATAAGAACACGCGAATCATTTGGTTGAATAACTGTAAATCCTCCAAACGATAAAAAGATAAACAACATAAGTGGAATGAAATACCATAGGATTGAAATTTTATCAATAGTTATTCCGTAGTAAAGCAAGTAAACATCTAATGCGATTAACGCGATTATAACAAAGAGCATTAAAAAGCCATTTAATTTGTGTGCTTTTTTTTCGGTTATTGCTTCCATTTTAGAACTCCAATTAATTGCTATCGTAATGATATCATATTGATAGCTTAAAGTCAAGAGAAATTTTTGAAATTCCTTAAAATGAGTGAAAAATGAGGGGGTTTTATTAAATTCTCAAATAATAGAATAGCTATACTCTAAAATAATGGTGGATTCTTCTGGCCAATGAATTGTAAGTGTGGAGTTCTCTTTTCGAATTTAACTGAGCGAATAATTGGAACAGCAAGCTTAATTGGGTTATCTAGTTCGGGGTAATAAATTACAACACAAGACGGAAATGGTGCAGATTGTTTTTCATTTCCAAAACTTAACCTACCAGCAACAAACCAAATTTCACTTGATTTCATTACCCATTCATGCCACCATTTTGTATCTGTTCTTGAAGGGATTAAACATACAACTAGCGCTCCATGAGTACTTTCATCCGACGCTTTTTTAATCCAACGAGAAATACTTCTTCCATAAGGAGGATTCATCCAGCATCTGAATGGGCTCCATTCTTGTTTTAAACCATTGATTTCTTTATCAAAATAAATTGCACACTTGGAATTTTCTGAAGTTGCACAAACATCAACTTGAAAACGAAATTCATTATTCAGAATGTCAAAAACATATTGTGGAGTTTCCCATTCCTCCGATCTGCTTGAGAATAAACCAGAATTGATTTTTGGTTTATTAAAAGTATCCTTTATAAGTCTTTCAGATTTAATTTGTGTCACTTCGAAACTTATATATTAGATTCAATCAAGTTGAGTTCAACTGTTTTAGTATGAAGTTCTGCTAAAATATCATAAGCTAAAAATTTTACTCTGTGAGAGATTGATTTAAATGCGGTCATGGAAATAATCGAAAGAAATTGTTTCTCTTTTAATTTATCGGCAACAATTCTAAAGTCAACATTAAAATCTTGCAATTCAACAAACTTTAAGATAGAATTTTTAAAATCTGTTGAGTGTTCTATTTCAAAAAAAGCGTGTGGCATTTTTCTTTCGTTAAACCAAGTTACGTCTATACTTTTTGCTCTATCTATAATATGGTTATATGTAAATGGATAAAATTTTCGAACGGTCGCTATATTTCCTAATGGAATTTCAAGAAATCTTTTATTCTTATCTTGTGACGGCACGCTTGTATCAAAATTTTTTAACTTTCCAATTTCTAGTAGTAATCCTTGATAGTAAGCGTGATTGAATTCGGAATCGGCTGATTTTTTTTCTTCTTTAATATCAAAAAGATTTAGCACTTCATTTTTGTACGCTTTTAACGCCCAAAGTCCAGGTTTAATTTTAAAAAAGAATCTTTCATTTTGTACAATTCTTCTAATTGATGCAAAAGGTGTTTTAGTTCCCCATGCCACCGATTCAATTTTAAAAACTTCACGATATAAATTACCTAATGTTGAATATCCACCTTTTTGTTTCATTACTTCGATTACTGCTTCATATTGTTTCATGGCGTTCTCTCCAGTTAGAAAAGGTTCAATTGGAATTATTTTCAAACTTAATTCTCGTGACTATATATCATAAAAAGTATTAATTACACTGAAGTATAATTGATCTTTTTATTATGATCAATCTTTTATTATGGAGTTATAATTAATTTTTTGACTTCTCTGATTATGATGATTTACAAATCATAGTGTGCTTTCAAGAGAATTGACTATTTATAAATTTATATCTATTCAACAAAATCTTTTTTACATTTGCAGTTAATTGAACCAATTTAAGTGAGAGCAAAATGGGTTACATTGAATGGACAACAGAATTAAGGTTTGTTGTAGCGCTGGTACTCGGTTTTCTTGTTGGGCTTGAGCGTGAAAGCAGCAAACGAGAACAAAAAAAAGTTGTTCTCGGCGGAATAAGAACTTATCCAATCATAAGCATGCTCGGTTTCGGCAGCGCATGGCTTCATCAAGTTGGAGTTTCTGCAATTCTTCCCATTGCGTTAATCAGTATTACTACACTTACGGCTATTTCATACTTTGCGAAAATTCAAACCGAGAAGTATGGATTCACAAGTGAAATAAGTGCAATACTTACTTTCATTATAGGCGCGTTAGCACTTCTTGTTGATGTTTGGGCGGCAATGGCACTTGGTGTAATTAATACTATGTTGCTATCAGAAAAAGCTTTGCTTGAAGATTATGTTGATAAACTTGATAGAGTTGAATTTCTAGCAGTGCTTAAATTCTTATTAGTTACAATGATAATTTTACCCATTCTACCCAATGTTGAATACACACAATTCAAAATAAATCCATCTAAAGTTTGGTTGATTGTAATTATTGTTTCAACAGTTGGATTTGTTGGTTATTACTTATCTAAAAAGCTGGGAAAGAAAGTCGGTTTCTGGGTTTCGGGCTTTGTGAGCGGAATTGTTTCGAGCACTGCAGTTTCAATTGCATACGGAAGAATGGCAAAAAATAATGAACAGATTTCTATCAACGCACTTCAAGGAACAATAGCAGCATCAAGCGTAATGTATTTAAGAATACTTGTATTGATTTTTATAATTAATCCGTCGATTGTATTATCGGTAACATGGCAGCTTCTTTTGTTGAGTGCTGTGGGTTTTGGTTTGTCGCTGCTTAAATTCAAGATAAAAAAATCTAAAGTGAAGCTTGCCGAAGAACAAGAAAAACTTCAGAACCCATTTGAAATTAGACCGGCGGTTTTGTTTGCAATTTTATTTGTTGTTTTAATTGTTGCAACCGGATTAGTTAAACAATATTTCGGCGATTCGGGAATTTTAACTTTATCAGCAATTGTCGGTGTTGTTGATATTGATCCTTTTATACTTTCTTTAATCAACTCATCAACTATTGAAATCAAATTAATTGCCTCTTCAATTCTATTGGCAATGTTAAGCAACACAATAATGAAGGGAATTTATTTTGGGTATCTGGCTACTACTGTAAGAAAAGAAGCGTTTCTGCGTTTTGGAATATTAACATTAGCACATATTCCGATTATCATTATTACATTATTGATCTAATTGAAAAATGATTAGGGAAGAATTCGCAAAAGTTTTAGCGCCATAATAAAAATTGCAGCAACAAGAATAGTTTTAATAAACCGATCTCCTTTTTTTACTGACACTTTAGTTGCCCACCAGCCGCCAGCGGCATTTCCCAGACCAAGACTTACACCCCAAAACCAATTTACATTTCCTGACAAAATAAAAACTAAAAGCGCTGGAATTGTTAGTATCAGAACTACAAATACCTTGTGCATATTTACATAGATTAAACCGAACTTCATTGCTTTGTTTAGAATCGCCATTAAGATAAATCCAATTCCAACTTGAATAAAACCGCCATAGAACCCGGTTATTAAAAATGCTATGAATAAAGGAAGCGTAATCTTTTTATCCTCAGAGTCATCTTGAATTTTTGATTTTTTAGATGGGAATAGAATCGTAATTATTAAACCAATCATTACAATTCCTAAAATAGATTGAAAGAGATCGTCATCAATTTTTATTGCAATCAATGCGCCAATTATTGCTCCGGGTAGAGTTATTAAAGAGAGTTTAATGCTCAGCTTAAACTGTTCATACTTCTCTTGCTTGAAAGCATAAACAGAACTTACACTTTGCATGATAATTGCAATTCTATTAGTTCCGTTTGCAGTTGCAGAATCAAGTCCCAAAAATATCAACGTCGGCAATGTAAGCGAAGAGCCGCCGCCGGCGTTCACATTTATAATTGCAGCAATGGCGCCAACAACAAATAGAAGCAAAGAGTAAAATATTTCAGTCAATGAGCAACCAAGATAAATTTGGTTTGCAATCTAATCGATTTGTAATTCAAAAAAAATAATTTCTGTCAAGGAATAATCCTTGCCAACAATGAAAATTTGGATTGCATCCTAAGTGTTTTGTGAGCGAAAAAAACAATTGCTGTCAAGAACCGGTTCTTGACAGCAGTAAAATATCACTAAGATTTGTGCAGTTTATGAAGTTCCCAGGAGATATACATATTTTGAAAAAAGACATAAAAGACGGGACCAATTACAGAAATTGGATTCATAAAAGTAATCGCAAGCCAGATAGTAAAAGCATTATTTTTTTGACCGAGAGA
>Ga0194113_10001487_pt1 | contig 32279 bp, 38 predicted proteins | sample TA2MahC200mmetaG_FD_146193 | JGI IMG/M metagenome (GOLD analysis project Ga0194113, IMG submission 146193) | Freshwater microbial communities from Lake Tanganyika, Tanzania - TA2015017 Mahale Deep Cast 200m | ecosystem: Environmental > Aquatic > Freshwater > Lake | place: Tanzania: Lake... | reverse complement strand
CATGAAAATGCTGAAACTATTATGATTTATATTATGATTTATATTATTATTGATGGATGAGTCCGATGCTCATCACTGACCTTTCATAACAAAACCATAATCCATGCCCCTGAGCGAGCAATTCGAAAAAACCGGCGCCTGGCTGTTCCAGTGGCGCAGTTATCTGCCTTTGCTGCTCATCGGGCTTTTTTTCCTAGCCTTCCTGGAAATCGGGTACCCTTACGGCCATCACTGGTGGGATTTGCCCTGGGAGATGCTGTGCCTGTTGGTCTCCCTGGCGGGGTTGGGCATCAGGATGCTCACCGTGGGCCAGGTGCCCTTCGGCACCTCGGGGCGCAATACCAAGAACCAGGTCGCCCGGGTGTTAAACACCGCCGGGATGTACTCCGTGGTGAGAAATCCCCTTTACCTGGGCAATTTTATCATCTGGCTGGGGGTGTCCCTGTTCCTGCGCCGGTGGTGGTTCACCCTGTTAATCACCCTGATTTTCTGGCTGTATTATGAACGCATCGTTTATGCCGAAGAATCCTTTTTACGTAAAAAGTTTGGGGAGCAGTTCACCCAATGGGCCAGCAATACCCCAGCCTTCCTGCCCGATCTTAGAAAGTGGCGCAAATCCGCGCTGCCTTTTTCCTGGAAGGTGGCCTTGCGGAAAGAATATTCCACTTTCTTTGCCATTATTACTACGTTTACCGTGATAAAATTTGTGGGATTAATCATAACGCATAAGACCCTGATGATAGACTGGGTGTGGGCCGGGATATTTCTCGTCGGTTTGTTTATTTACATACCCATGCGGATTTTGAAAAAATATACCCAGGTATTGAACGTGGCAGGAAGATAGAGAGGTTTTAGGTTTTAGGTTTTAGGTTTTAGTAAAATAATTTGGAATATCATTAAGTTATCCGTGATTTACAGCATTTGAAAGCAATGCCGGGATAAAAGCGAAATTAATTAACCATGAGCCTGATCTTCTATGCCGAAAAGTGCACTGCCTGCGGGCAGTGTGAGGACGTATGCCCCTTCGGGATTCTCCGTCTGGAAGGGGGGGCGTTGAGCATTGCCGAAGGCTGCAACCTGTGCGGAGCCTGCGTGGAGGTGTGCGAGGCCGAGGCCCTGGCCCTTCCGGAAGGAGAGGCCCCGGCCCCCCGGCCTGGCGCGCCCCCGGACGGGGTTTGGGCCTTTGCGGAGCAGCGCCACGGGGAACTGGCGCCGGTGGCCCTGGAACTTTTGGGAGAGGCCACGCGTTTGGCTACGACGCTTAAGGCCCCCGTGGCCGCGGTCCTTTTCGGGGACCAGGTGGACCACCTGGCCCCGGCCCTGCTTACGGGCGGCGCTCAAAAAGTCTATCTGGCGGAGCACCCCCAGCTGGCCGAGTTCTTAGAAGAGCCGTATGCTGCGGCCCTAACGGAATTAGCGCAAAAATTCCAGCCGGAAATCATTCTGGCCGGCGCCACCTACGTAGGCCGGGCCTTCATCCCCCGGGTGGCCGCGGCCCTGAAGACCGGGCTCACCGCGGACTGCACCGCGTTTGAGATAGATGAAGAAAAGCAGTTGCTCCTCCAGACCCGGCCGGCGTTCGGGGGCAATATCATGGCCACCATCATCACCCCCCGGACCTATCCCCAGATGGCCACGGCGCGGCCGGGGGTGTTCAAGGCGTTGAAAGCCGCGTCATCCGCGGAAGCCGGCTCTACCACAGGCCAGATGCCTGGGTCACTAGAGCCTTCAGAGGGTCTAGTTATTCGGGTGGAGCTTGGATCCCTGAAGGCTGACTTCCATAGCCGCTTTATCGCGACCGTCGCGGAAATTAAGGAGCGGGTCCCCCTGGCCGCGGCGGAAGTTATCGTCTGCGGCGGCCGAGGTCTCAAAGAGGCCAAAAATTTCAAGCTCCTGGAGGAGCTGGCCGACCTTCTGGGCGGCGCCGTGGGGGCCACCCGGGGCGCGGTGGACGCGGGCTGGATCCCTTACGCCCACCAGATCGGCCAGACGGGGAAAACCGTGTCCCCCAGGCTTTACTTTGCAGTGGGCCTGTCCGGCGCGGCCCAACACCTGGTGGGCATGCAGTCTTCGGACTTCATCGTGGCCATCAACAAGGACCCCCACGCCCCCATTTTTCAAGTGGCCGACGTGGGACTGGTGGGGGATTTGTTTGAGATTGTCCCGGCTTTGATCCAGGAGATAAAGAGGGACAGGGGTTAGGTTGGAGGTTTCAGGTTTCAGGTTTCAGGGAATAGGGAATAGGAAATAGGAAAAATGCGGGTCAGAGGGTTAGGTTATTAAGCCAACTGCCGAACCGCTATACCGCTATACCGCTATACCGCTTTTTTAACCGAAAACTGAAAACTGAAAACTGAAAACTCTTTTTTGACTTTCTTTTTCTAAAATTTCGTTTTATGAAATAAAATTGCCGGGGAATAGAAAGCTTACCCCGGCAATAATCTTGTGGCAATCTGAGTAATCTGGGGATAAAACCATGACGGACTTGCGGGTGGCCCTGATAACCGGCGCGGCTCGGGGCATCGGCCGGGCCATCGCCCTGGAACTGGCCCGCCCCGGAATGGTCGTTTATCTGAACGACGTGGTCCTGGGCGACGACGCCGCCTGGACCAGAGAAAAGGTGGAAGCCCAAGGGGCCCAGGCCCGGCTCCTGGGGTTCAACGTGGCCGACGCCGCCGCGGTCCAGGCGGGCATTGACCAGATCATCAAAGAAAGCGGCCGCCTGGACATCCTGGTGAACAACGCCGGCATCACCCGGGACAACATTATCGTGCGCATGAAAGACGCGGAGTGGGACCAGGTCCTGGAGGTCAACCTTAAGGGCGCGTTCAACTGCATCCGGGCCGTGACCAAGCCCATGCTGAAGCAGCGGTATGGGCGGATCATCAACATTTCCTCAGTAGTGGGGGTGATGGGCAACCCCGGCCAGGCCAACTATGTGGCCTCCAAAGCCGGCCTCATCGGGCTAACCAAGACGGTAGCCCGGGAACTGGCTTCCCGCCATATCACGGTGAACGCAGTAGCCCCGGGGTTCATCCAGACGGAAATGACCGAAGCCCTCCCCCAGAACGTCAAAGACGCAATGCTGGCCCAGATTCCCTTGGGCCGCTTCGGCACTCCCGAAGAAGTGGCCTACGCGGTGGCGTTTCTGGCTTCCGAAGCCGCGGCGTACCTAACGGGCCAGATGATTCATGTGAACGGCGGCATGCTCATGGTCTGAAAAAAAGGAGGTTAAAAGCAAATGGCTTCAATCGAAGACAAAATCATCGACATAATCGTGGACAAATTGGGGGTGGAGCGCTCCGAAGTCACCCCTGAAGCAGTGTTTATCGACGACCTGGGGGCCGATTCCCTGGACCTGGTGGAACTCATCATGGCCATGGAAGAAGAGTTCGGCTTTGAGATCGCCGACGAAGAAGCGGAAAAACTGAGGACCGTGGGAGATGTCATCAACTTCGCCAAAGCCCACGCCGGCTGAGGCGGAAACCCTCGCCATCGCCTGCGATCACGCCGGCCACAGTCTCAAGCGGGAAATCATCAAGCTGCTCCATGAACTGAAGGTGCCGGTTACGGACCTGGGGTGCGCCAGCGCCGAGGAATCGGTGCACTACCCCATTTACGGCAAGAAGGTGGTGGAGGCGCTTTTGGCCCGCCCCCATGCCCGGGGCATCCTCATCTGCGGCACGGGGCTGGGGATGAGCATCATGGCCAACCGTTTCCCCGGCATCCGGGCGGCCCTGTGCCATGACATCTTCACCGCCATGATGAGCCGGCGCCACAACGACTCCAACCTGCTGGTCATGGGGGGCCGGGTCATCGGCCCGGACCTGGCCAAAGAAATCGTCAAGGCCTGGCTCGCCACCCCCTTTGATGGGGGCCGCCACCAGGAACGTCTGGAGCTTCTCGAACAGTTGGTTCGGGAATCTTCTTCCTCAGGAATCTCATAAATGGAAATGGCAGAATTGGCTCGCACCGACCCGGAAATTTACGCGGTCATCGAACGGGAGCATGAGCGCCAACTGAACAAGTTGGAGATGATCGCGTCCGAAAACTTTGTCAGCGCCGCGGTGCTCCAGGCCCAGGGGTCCATTCTGACCCATAAGTACGCCGAGGGCTACCCCGGCCGGCGCTATTACGGCGGCTGCGAGTTCGTGGACACCGCCGAGAACCTGGCCATAAGCCGGGTGGAGCAGCTCTTCGGCGCCCCTTACGCCAACGTCCAGCCCCATTCCGGCACCCAGGCCAACATGGCCATTTACTTCGGGTTCTTGAAGCCCGGGGACACCATCATGGGCATGGACCTGGCCCATGGGGGGCACCTGAGCCATGGCGCCGCGGTGAATTTTTCCGGCAGGCTCTACCGAACCGTGAACTATGGAGTGGACCGGCAGACCGAGGAAATTGACTTCGAAGTTATTTCCGAACTGGCCCGGAAACACCGTCCCAAGATGCTCATCGCCGGGGCCAGCGCCTATCCCCGGATCATCGACTTTAACCGCTTCGCGGAAATTGCCCGGGAAGTGGAAGCCTACCTACTGGTGGACATGGCCCACATCGCCGGCTTGGTGGCCGCAGGGCTGCACCCCAACCCGGTGCCGGTCTCGGACTTTGTCACCTCCACCACCCACAAGACCCTCAGGGGCCCCCGGGGCGGTCTCATCTTGGCCCAGGAAAAATACGGCAAAACCCTGGACAGCCAGATTTTCCCGGGGATGCAGGGGGGGCCTTTGATGCACATCATCGCGGCCAAAGCCGTGGCCTTTAAAGAGGCTTTGGGGCCGTCCTTCAAGCGCTACCAGGAACAGATTGTGGCCAACACCCGCACCCTGGCCCGGGAGTTCCTGAAGCGGGGCTACCGCCTGGTCGCCGGCGGCTCCGACAACCACCTCATCCTGGTGGACCTGACTCCCGCGGGGATCACCGGCAAGGTGGCGGAAGAAGCCCTGGACCGGGCCGGGATCACGGTGAACAAAAACAGCATTCCCTTTGATCCCCGGCCCCCTAAGGTGACCAGCGGCATCCGGGTGGGAACCCCGGCCCTGACCACCCGGGGCATGAAGGAGGCGGAGATGGAAATCGTGGCCGACCTCATGCACCAGGCCCTGAGCGCTCCGGAGGATGGGGCCCGCCTGGACAAGCTCCAGGCCCGGGTGCTGGAATTGAGCCGCAACTTCCCCCTGTTCGCCCAGGAGTGGCTGATTTGAAGACAGTTTTCTGTTTTCTGTTTTCTGTTAATTCTTAACCAAATGAGTTAGCAACATTTTCAAAAAAACCGGTATTATAACAACTGCCGAAAACCGAAAACCCTACCATGCGTTGCCCTTACTGCCACAGCACCAACAACAAGGTCATCGATTCCCGGCCCAGCCGGGAGGCCAACGCCATTAGGCGGCGGCGGGAATGCCTCAACTGCCAGCGGCGCTTCACCACTTACGAACAGGTGGAGGAGACCATGCCCCTGGTGGTCAAAAAAGACGGGCGGCGGGAGCCTTATCACCGCGCCAAGGTGTATGAGGGGATCAAAAAGGCCTGCGAAAAACGCCCCGTGTCCATTGACGCCATCGAAAACTTCCTGGACGCCCTGGAAAGGGAAATGTTGGAGAGCGGCCACCGGGAAGTGGCCTCCACCTGGTTGGGCGAGCGGGTCATGGACCAGCTGCGCCATTGGGACGAAGTGGCCTACGTGCGCTTCGCCTCGGTGTACCGCCACTTCACCGACGCCACCGACTTCATGAAGGAAATCCGCCAGCTCCTTGAGTCCAGGAAAGAGGCGGAGAAGGAATAATTTTGAGGGGAGGGGCCAGGGGCCGATGGCCCCTGCCCCTCCCCCCAACCCCCCCCTCCCCAACCCCCATAAGTGAATGATTTGATATGACTACATTCTTAACATTATTAATGGCAATTTTTACCGCCGTCGCTGCGTGGGCGGCCTGGAGAACAGCTTCTCAAACTAAGCGAATTGTCCAAGCAAGCGTTATATTGCAGATTAGACAGCAATTTGATGAATTAGGTGCTTTAGATAAAAATAGAGCTCCGAAAAATTTCGATTTAGAGGCCATATCATTAATTGATATTAATAGTAATGAAGCTAATATGTATAAAGAAATTATTATAGATTATTATGTAGCTTTTTATAATGTAATGTGTCTAATAATAACAGAAACAATTGACAAAAGGATTATAAATAATGTGATTTTTCCTTTTGAATTAGAAGCTTTTTTAAAAATAATAAAATCATTAGAAGAGAAAATGCAAGTATTAACCGACCGTTCTGCTTTTGATTTTTGGGAAAATTTTGCTAAACAATATGCCAAAAACTGATGTGCAATACATGCGGCTGGCCCTTCGGCTAGCGGCCCGGGGGGCGGGCTGGACTTCGCCCAACCCCATGGTGGGCGCGGCGGTGGTGAAGAATGACCGGGTCGTGGGAAAGGGATACCACCGCGGCTACGGGCTGCCCCATGCGGAAGTGGAGGCTTTACGGCGGGCCGGGGACGCGGCCCGAGGGGCTGATCTTTACGTCACTCTGGAACCCTGCAATCACCACGGGAAGACGCCGCCCTGCACCCAGGCGATTCTGGAGGCCGGGGTGCGCCGGGTGGTGGTGGCCGTCCGGGACCCCAACCCCCGGGTGAACGGCGGGGGGGCTGAGTTTTTGGCCTCTCAGGGGGTGCAGGTGGAGGTGGGGCTTTTAGAAGCGGAAGCCCGCCGGGTCAACGAAGCCTGGTTTAAGTGGATGGCCACGGGGCTTCCCTGGGTCATGGCCAAGGCCGCATGCTCCCTGGATGGGCGCATGGCCACAGCCACAGGGGAGAGCCAGTGGCTCACCGGCGAGGCGGCTCGGGCCTTCGGCCACCGCCTGCGCCACCTCTCCGACGCCATCCTGGTGGGGGTTAACACCGTCATCGCCGACGATCCCCAGCTCACCACCCGCCTGCCAACCAAGGACCGAAGACCGAAGACCGAAGACCGGTTCAAAGATCCCATTCGTATCATTTTGGACAGCCGCCTGCGCTTACCCCTGACCGCCCGGCTCCTTAATCTCGATTCCCCCGCGCCCACCTGGGTGGCCTGCACTGAGGCGGCGCCGGCGGAGAAAAGGCGGGCTTTGGAAAAGAAGGGCGCAGAGGTCCTGGTCTTGCCGGAAGAATCGGGACGGGTGGCTTTGCAACCCCTCCTTGCCCTCCTGGGCCAACGCCAGGTCCAGAGCCTCCTGGTGGAAGGGGGCGCCGAAGTGCTGGGCAGCTTCTTCGACCAGAAGCTGGTGGACCAGTTTTTCTTTTTCTACGCCCCCAAGTTCCTGGGAGGCCGCCGGGCCTTAAGCGTCCTGGGAGGGGAAGGCGCGGCCCGCCTCCAGGATGCTTCTCAGGCCCGGGACCTGTCCGTCCGCCGACTGGGGCCAGACCTTCTCCTTTCGGGATATCTGAGCCCCGGTCAATACCTCTGCTAAAGTCGCCAACCTTTGTAAAAGTGAAGAGCAAAATACGATTACCTGAGTGGCACAGCGCGGCCCGAGGCCGCAACCAAACTCAAAAGATGATCTGATTACTTAATCAGATCAATGGGATACATGCAAAATCTTTGTCAAAAAACAAGAAATTGAAGATTAGTAGCACAGGCTTCCAGCCTGTGGGATAGCCTTCCGGGCGCCATAAATGGCGCCCCTATGTAAATAACCTGCGAATGCACTTCGCTATGAAAACCCGAAATTTTCTGCTAAATCTATTACTTGTTCTTTCTCTCATTTAAATTGTCCCTCAAATTTATTAATATCTTCATGAGCGCCCAGGCTCAGGGAGGAATCCGACCATGACCATGAAAGCCATTTCTTATGAAGAGGCCCGGCCCCTGATGAAGCCCGGCGACGTCATTGCCTTCGGCGGCAAGGGCCAACTTTCGGAAATCATCAAGTTCGCCACCCATTCCGCGGTGTCCCACGTGGGGGTCATTCTTCAGACCAAAGTGGTGGACGACCTCACTGGCCGGTTTTTCAACCAGATCATTGAATCCACTTCCCTGCACGGATTTAACGGCGTCACCGTGTCCCGCTTCAGTGACCGGCTAACCGACTATGACGGTGAAATATGGTGGCTGCCGCTAAGCCAGGGGTTGTGGCAGCAGAAGTTCGACCGCAAAGCCTTTTATGATTTCCTCTTCAACCAGGCCAAAGAACGCAAACCTTACGACATGCCCCAGGCCATCAACTCGGCCCTGGATCACCTGGACTCCCTTCCCGGAGGGCTCCACGGCGCCAATTACAACAAAGAGGATTTCAGCCGCTTTTTCTGCTCCGAGCTGGCGGCCGCGGGATTGGAGAAGTCCGGCGCCATCCCCCGAGTCAACGCTTCCGAGGTCACTCCCATCGACCTGTGCCGCTGGAACATTTATGACCCGGAGTATTACCTCCTCAAAGGCGACGATTCCAAACGGATTAAGGGGTTCAATAGCCTGGCCCCCGGCTTATGGGATATTTAAGACGTGTCGGGCGACTTATCCTCAAGGAGGAAAAAATGCGACCGGTGCTGCGCCTGAATGATGGTTTTGACCACACCACCCCCCACCTGCGGGATTATGTGAAGGAACTGCAAAACCTTCTCAATCAGATGGGGTATTCCTTGAATCCGGACGGCCGGTTCGGCTCCCAAACGGAAATCGCGATGCGGGAGTTCCAGGAAGTCCAGGGGCTGGATCCCGATGGCATCGTAGGGCCCCTCACCTGGGCTGAACTCCTGGGAGTCCGGCCGACGCTGCGCCTTTACGATGGCTATGACCAGACCACCCCTTATTATTATGATGAAGTGATGGAATTGCAGGACCGGCTTAAAGAAAAGGGATTTCCCATAAAGGCCGACGGACATTTCGGGCTCCGGACCCTGGAGGCGGTGAAAAAATTTCAGAAATCCCAGAAGTTGAAGCCCGACGGCATCGTGGGCTCCCGCACCTGGTCCGCGCTGCTGGGGACCCCGCCGGTGGAGCCGGCGCCCCAGCCGACCCCTTCCGGCCCTCCGGAAACGGGAAAGCCGCCAAAACCCGAACAACCGCCTTCGGATAAGCCCCCGGTAAAACCGCCTCTCCAGCCGCCGGCGACTACCCCCGCCGCGGGAATTTACTATAAAGATTCTCCCAGGCTGGCCGGCGTGCCCCTGGCCCCCAAGACCCCCATCGTGGTGCCCGCCGCCGAACCGGAGCGCACTCTGATCCGAATTTTTAACCGCCTGGGGGGCCTGATGGAGGAACTGGCCGACGAAAGCGGCATTGACGTGTCCGCCATCCTGGCAGTGTGGAAGGTGGAAAGCGGGGGCCGGGAGCACGTCCCCCAGCGGGCGGTAATCCGGTTCGAGAATCACAAGCTCTTCAGCTATTGGGGGCAGTATCAGGAAGACCTTTACGACCGCCACTTTCGACATGGAGGCCGCCGGGGGGTGGGGGGGAAGGCCTGGGAAAACCATAGTTTCCGGGAGGACCCGGATAAGTCCTTCCAACCCTGTCACCTGAACCAGGGGGTAGAGTACCAGGTGCTAAAACTGGCTGCGACTCTGGCGGGGGAAGATGTGGCTTACCGCTGCATCAGCATCGGCGGCCCCCAAATCTTGGGGTCCAATTACCGGATTTTGGGCTATTCCAGCCCTGAGGCCATGTACGAAGCCTTCCAGCAGGACGAACGTGCCCACGTATTGGGGTTCTTTGACTTCTGCCAGGCCAACAAACTGGTGAGATTCTTACGAAGCCAGGATTGGTGGAATTTCGCCAAAGGGTACAACGGCGCCGGCCAGGTGGAGAAATACGGCAGTTGGATTGAGGCGGCGTTTAGCGCCGGGGAGGAAATTCTGACGGGGTGATGTCGGAGCCGCGGCTAATCCAGGTCCAACCGGTAAGCAATAGGCCCGGGCTGGCGGTCAAACTCGGGGGCGCGGCGGAAGCCCAGTTCCTCGTAAATATGCCGGGCGGCGTGCATAAATTCCCCGGTGTAGAGGAAGATGGTGCTGACTCCCATCTCCCTGGCTCGCCGCAAAACTTCCATGGTGAGCCGGATGCCGCAGCCCCGGCCCCGGCTTTGGGGCCGCACCGCGAAGATGCGGATGGCCGCGGAACCTTTTGGCCATTGCCCCATGCCCGATTGGGCTGCGTCGGGGTAAAATTTGACCACTCCATGGATTTCCCCCGCCTCCTCAGCCACCAGGAGCATCCCGGCGGGGGAACGGATGGTCTGCGCGATGTTGTCCATCCAGGAGTTCCAGACGCGCTCGGGGAACAAGGGACGGAACTCCCGGTAGGCTTCTTTCGCCAGGGCTTCAATCCGGTTCAGTTCTTCAGGGCGGGCTTCCCGGATTAGGATAGTCACTTCCCTCCTCCGCGCTTAACTCGGGTTGGATGAGTTTCGAGTTTGAGTTTCGAGTTCCTGGAGCGGGGATCTATGCCCGCTAATGCAGGTGCGCGCGGCGCACCTGAAAAGCCTGACTTTTATGCCTTACCGGTGAGCCAAAGACTCGGGCGCAATTATTTATAAAATTTACAATTAAAAGTTGCCAATCGCGACAGCGTCCTGCTATGGTTAGAATAACGGCTGCACCCTTTGGCTCTGAAGGGACCCGGTTTAACCAGGAACAGGGAGGTTCCGGTTTTAGACGCTTCCCCAGCTCCGACCTTCCTTTTCTTGCTAACATTTTCCTGCCTGGGCACACCGGCGGCAGTGTCGGTGTGGGGAGATGAATATTCTTTTCAAGGAGTAAGGGCCATGAAAGACAAAGACTCCCTGGTGTCCCTGATCAAGTCAGTGGCGGATAAGGCAGTTGCCGGCAGCGAGGCGGAAGGCATTGACACCGAAGCAATCAAAAAGCGCATCGCCAAAATCGTGGCTGAGGACAGCGATATCCTGGCGGAACTGGAAAGTCTGGCGGATAATGGAGAACCCCCCAGGAAACTGGGATTTATTCAGAAAAATACCCGGCAAATCATTACGCTGTCCTTGACCGGGGTATTCATTATCCTGATGCTGGCGCCATTGCTCCCTTTTTCCACCCTGGTCTGGTGGGCGGAAACAAAGGCATATCTGGACGACGTCAGGCCCATCTTCCTGGCGATTTACGGCCCCATCATCGGCTTCTGGTTTGGCGAGAAAACCGCGTTGAAGATTCCAGGGAAAACTCAGTAACGGGTTGGAGGGCGGGTTACGGCCTTAGCGGCTCTTTGAGCGCGGCCACGAAGTCCCCCACTTCCCGGATAAGTTCCTTACCTTTTAATTTCGCCACCCGCTGGACAATGGCGCTGCCCACCACTACTCCGTCCACGTAAGGGGCCAGCCATTTGACCTGCTCCGGGGTGGAAATGCCGAAACCCACGGCCAACGGGCATTTTACCAGAGAGCGCACTTCCTTCAGGGCCGCGGCCAACTCCTCCGGCAGCGCGGTCCGGGCGCCGGTGATGCCGGTGACGCTGACGTAATAGAGAAATCCCCTGGTCAGGCGTCCGGCCTGGCGGATGCGCTCCGGCCCGCTGGTGGGCGCGGCCAGGCAGATGGGGGCCACCCCGGCCTGCTGCGCCGCCTTCCGCCAGGACCCGGATTCCTCCATAGGCAAATCCGGAATGATGAACCCGTCCACCCCCAGTTCCGCGGCCTCCCGGGCAGTGCGCTCCAGGCCGTGCTGGAGGATGGGGTTGTAATAACCCATCAGAACCAGGGGCATCTCCATCTCCCGGCGCAGTCTTCCCGCCAGTTCCATGACCTCCTGGAGGTGCACCCCGCCCTTTAAGGCCCGGTTACTGGCAGCCTGGATAGTAGGCCCATCCGCCAGCGGGTCGGAGAAGGGAATGCCCAACTCCAGCAGGTCCGCGCCCCGGGCGGCCATCTCCAGGGCCAACGCCCGGGTGGTATCCAGGTCCGGGTCGCCGCAGGTGATATAAGGAATGAGGGCTTTTTCGCCCCGTTGTTTCAGTTTTCGAAATAACGCGTCAATGCGGTTCACTATTCGCCCCCGTTATTCAGTAATCAGTGATCAGTGATCGGTTTCAGTAGTTAGCTACTGGACTTTGAACCTTGAACTTTGAACTTGACACCTGAAACCTAAAACCTAAAACCTAACACCTGAAACCTGCCTCAATCCGCGCCGCCGGACACCGCCAACGCCTGGGCCACCGCGTCCACGTCTTTGTCGCCCCGGCCGGAAAGATTGACAATCAGGATATCGTCCCGGGAGTATTGGGGCGCCAGAGTCTTGAGATAGGCCACGGCATGGGCGCTCTCCAAGGCCGGCAAGATACCCTCGGTGCGGGACAGGAGCTTGAAGCCCTCCAGGGCCTCCTCATCGGTCACCGACACATACTCCGCCCGGCCCGATTCTTTAAAGAAGCTGTGCTCCGGACCCACCCCGGGGTAGTCCAGGCCCGGGGCCAGGGAGTGGGCTTCCAGGATATTGCCCCAGGCGTCTTGCAAAAGATAACTGTAGGCTCCATGCAAGACCCCCGGCGTCCCGGCCACCAGGGTGGCGGAGTGGAAGCCGCTTCCCAGGCCGTGGCCTGCGGCCTCCACCCCCACGAACCGCACCGGGTCGTCAAGGAAAGGATGAAAAAGCCCCATGGCGTTGCTGCCGCCGCCCACGCAGGCCACCAGGCATTGGGGCAGCTTACCTTCCTGGCGTTTGACCTGCGCCCTGGCCTCCCGGCCGATAACCGACTGGAAGTCCCGGACGATCATGGGATAGGGATGCGGCCCGGCCACCGAGCCGATGACGTAATGGGTGTGGCGCACATGGGTGACCCAATCCCGGATGGCTTCGTTCATGGCGTCCTTCAAGGTGCAGCTTCCCGACTCCACCGGGATCACCCGGGCCCCCAGCAACCTCATGCGGATGACGTTGAGGCGCTGGCGGCGGATGTCTTCCGTGCCCATGAAGATGTCGCACTCCAGGCCCAGGAGCGCGGCCACCGTGGCGGTGGCCACGCCGTGCTGGCCGGCGCCCGTCTCCGCGATGAGCCGGGCCTTGCCCATGCGCCGGGCCAACAGCCCTTGCCCCAAGGTGTTGTTGATTTTGTGGGCGCCGGTGTGGGCCAGGTCCTCCCGCTTGAGATAAATCTTGGGGCCGCCCAACTCCTCCGTCAGATGCCGGGCAAAATAGAGGGATGTGGGCCGGCCCACGTACTCTTTCAAATACCAGGCCAGCTCCCGGCGGAACTCCCGGTCCCGGCTGATCTGGCGGTAAGCCGCCTCCAACTCCAACAGCGCGGGCATCAAGGTCTCGGGCACAAATTGGCCGCCGTACTGTCCGTATCTGCCGTGTTTGTTTGGTAACAAGAAATTTTCCTCCTAGTTTTGTTGACTCTCCTTTGCATGTCCAAGGAGAACGTCAAAAAGTGGTTCCACTCTTAACTTCAACTTTGATGCCGACTCCTGCAAAGGAGGCTCATCGAATATATCTGGAGAAATGACTCCCCGAATCCAATTATCGTAGTAGTACGCAATTTTGAGAGCAACATCGAAATTTGGGATAGGCTTGTTAAAATTAAGTTCACGATGTGCCGCGTATTTGTTACGGAATTCTATCATTTTCTCCCAATATTGGTGGTACTCATGTAAAGTTAAGCCAGTGTTGGCTGGGAGTCCATTACGGAAACTTGTTTTAAGCTCATCATAATTGGATTTTGACAGATTTTTCCAGTGAGTAGGATTGCATCCATCAGAACCGAACACCATACACCAGAGTATTGCTGCTTGAAGAAGATGAGCGTCTATAGTATGGGTCCAGAATTCACATTGCAACTTGTGTTTATTATAGACTTTATAAATTTCTCTATAGTAGACTAAATGATAGATGAACCTCTTTACTATCGGAAACTGACTCATAAATACTTTGTCATTATATTGCATTTTATAAATCCTTATTCAAATACATCGAAATTCTCTCAATGCTTCAAAGAATTTTCTTAGTTTCTCCGGATCCTTCTTCCCCGGCCCGGCCTCCACCCCGCTGCCCACGTCCACCGCCTGGGGTCGGGCGGTGCGGATGGCCTGGGCCACGTTGTCCGGGGTCAGGCCCCCGGCCAGGATAATAGGGCCGTAATGTTGGGCCTGGCGGGCCAGATCCCAGTTAAAGGTTTCGCCGGTGCCGCCCACCTGGCCCGGTTTATAAGCATCCAGGAGCAAAGCCTGGACCGAGTTGCGGTATTTTTCCATTTCGGACAGGGAAGACTCATCCCGGACGCGAAAAGCCTTAATGACCCGGCGCTCCAGACTGAGGCAGTAATCCGGCGGCTCGCTGCCGTGCAGCTGAATCCAGTCCAGGCCCACCCCCGCGGCCAAATCCCGAACCGCGGCCAACTCTTCGTCCACAAAAACGCCCACGGTTAAGACAAAGGGGGGCAATTGGACAATAATTTGACGGGCCGTGTCCGGGACCACCTTCCGGGGGCTTTTAGGATAAAAGATAAACCCCAGGGCGTGGGCGCCCAGTTCCGCCGCCAGCAAAGCATCCTCTAAATTCGTGATACCGCAGATTTTGATTCGTACCATAACTATCTTCTTGGAATGAAGGCCGGAAAATATTTTCACCACTAAGCCACTAAGAACACCAAGATTCACAAAGATATTTCTTTTAGTGGCGGGTCACCCGCCACTAAAATATTTTCTGGGTGCACCTTTGTGTCTTAGTGTCTTGGTGGTAAATCTTTTGCCCTTCGCCCTCCTTCAAAATCCTCGCAACTCCCGCAACTTCGCGGCAGGATCGTCAGCCACGACCAACGTTTCGCCGATGAGAAACCCCTTGATGCCCGCGGCTAGGAGTCGCTCCATATCGGCCCGGGTCTTCAGTCCCGAGGCGGCCACCAGGGTCACGTCCGGGGGGGCCAGGGGGGCCAGTTCCAGAGCCCGGTCCGGGTACATCTTAAACGTGGTCAAGTCCCGGGAATTGATGCAGATGACCCTGGCGCCCGCGGCCAGGGCATTTTTCATTTCCGCTTCGGTGTGGACCTCCACCAGGGCTTCCAGACCCAGGGAACGGCTCAGCAGCAGCAAGGCCCGGAGTTTGCTCATCTCCAGGAGATGGACGATGAGCAGCAGGGCGTCGGCCCCCAGGGCCGCGGTTTCATAGACCTGCACCGGCTCCAGGATAAAGTCCTTGCGCAGGATGGGAACCTGGATCACCGGCCGCATCCGCCGGATGAAATCCGGGTCTCCTTTAAAATAGTGCGGCTCGGTGAGCACGGAAATGGCCGCGGCGCCATTGTCCTGGTAGAGGCAGGCCAACTCCACCGGGTCCCAATGCATGGCGAATTCGCCCTTGGATGGCGAAGCCCGCTTCACCTCGGCGATGATGGCCGGACCGGGCGCGCCGTCCAGGGCGGCCTTGAGACTCAGGGGCGCCGGCCGCCGGGCCAGGGCGGCCTTGAAGTCCTCGATGACTCCCGCTTCAAACAACCGCCGTGAGTCTTCCAGCTTTTTCGCCACAATTTTGGCCAGGAAATTCATAGAAGTTTTTTCTTCCCGCGGGCCATGCCCCGTCCTAATTTCCCTTGAAACCTAAAACCTGAAACCTGAAACCTTTACTCCTTGGCCCCGAAGCTCTTGCTCTTGGCAATCAATGCTTCCAGCTTGGCCAGGGCCTTGCCGGAGCGGATAACTTCCCGGGCCAGGGATATGCCCCCGGGAAAATCCGGCGCCAGGCCCGCGGCAACGAAAGCCGCGGCCGCGTTCAGGGCCACCATGTCCTCCCGGGGGCCCCCCTCCCCTTCCAGCACTTTGCGCACGATCTTGGCGTTCTCAAAGACGTCACCGCCCTTGATGTCTGCCAGCGTCGCCCGGTTCAACCCAAAATCCTCCGGCCGGATGGAAAAGGTGCGCACCTTACCATCCTTAAGTTGGCTCATCCGGGTGGGGCCGGTGATGCTGATTTCGTCGAAGGAGCCTTCCCCGAAGACCACGAACGCGCTCTTGCCCCCCAGGTTTTTAAGCACGTGGGCCAGAGGCTCCGTGAGGTTGGCGTCGTAAACTCCCAGCACCTGAACGTTGGCCCCTGCGGGGTTGGTCAGCGGCCCCAGGACATTGAAGATGGTGCGGATGCCGATCTCCCGCCGGGGGCCGATGGCAAAGCGCATGGCCCCGTGAAGCTGGGGCGCGAAGAGAAAGCCGATGCCCACTTCCAGGATGCACCAGGCCACTTGATCCGGCGTCAGAGAAAGATTAATCCCCAGGGCCTCGATGACGTCCGCGGAGCCGCAGCGGGATGAGACCGCCCGGTTGCCGTGCTTGGCCACCTTTAGCCCCGCGCCGGCCACCACGAACGCGGTGGTGGTGGACACGTTAAAGGTCTGGGTGGCGTCGCCGCCGGTGCCGCAGGTGTCCACCACGGTTTCCCAGTCCACGTTGATTTCATCCCGATCGAGGTCGATAAGCCCGTCGCCGATGGGAATGCGGGTGGCCTTGGCCCGCATTACCTTGGCCGCGGCGGTGATCTCCGCCACCGTCTCCCCCTTCATCCTAAGCGCCGTGATAAACGCCCCGATCTGGGCCTCGGTGGCCTCCCCGGTCATAATAATCTCCATGGCCCGGACCATTTCCTCTTCCATCAAATCCTGCCGGGTGACGACTTTGTAGATGGCTTCTTTTAACATGCCACCACTCCTTTGTTAATTACGCGATAGGAAGCCGCAGGCTTCAGCCTGCGCAAGCTACAGCTTGCGACTACATGGTGGACGTTGCCCCCCCTACTTTTTGATCCCTTTCCAATCTTTGGTCTTAGCTGACTGCTGACTGCTTTTACTTAAACTGCGTATACACCGCCGCCAAGGCTCCGCCCTGAAACTCGGTCTTATTGAAGGAGGCGTCGCTTTCCACCTTCATGCCGTTAAACAGGGCCATGCTTTCGACTTTGGAGCCGTCCAGGGACAGGGATTTTTTAAACAGGGCGTAACTGAAATCCAGGCCGGCGGGAAAGCGGCAGGCATGGAGCTCCACCGCCAGGGGGACTTCCGCGGACTTCAGGTTGACGTAATCGGCGATGACCGCGTTTTTGACGGACACTCCCCGGCGGTGGGCCTTGAACCCGGACAGTTCCCCGGTGAGTAGGGCTTCCAGAAAGTGGCCCCGCAATTGGCGGGACTTCTCCTCCGGCCCGAATCCTTCCTGAAGGTCTGCGGTGAGGCCCGCGGCCGCCTGCTGCAGCACCCAGGTCTCCTGGGGGCTCAGCCCCTGGGCCAGGGCAGTCCCGCCCGTCAACCGGCCCAGAAACAATATTATCATTATCAGTATTTGTGTCAGTTTGCCCACGGCATCGCTTTCAGGCCGACCTTTTACTTCTCCTCGGGGCCGGTCCCACCGGTAAGAAACAGCCTAATCCATGGAAAATTTTTGCTTCACAAATCCTTCCCGGCGTTTCTTTTCCCCCGCCATCTTTAAGGCATACAGGCTGTCGCTGTACCAGTCCCGGCTGGCCTCCAGATACCGGCACAATACCGGGCTCCAGGCGAACATGTCGATGGTGTTGGCTTCCCAACCCTTCTTTTCATGAATCCACAGGTGAGGATAATGTTTCAACTGCTTCTCCAGGGAATCATAACAATCCAGAAGATATTCCGCGGCGCCCATGACCTTGTGGTACAGGGGATCGTCCGGACTTAAGTCCTTGCCGTGGTAAAAATAGGGGCGCATTTCCGGATTCTTGATAAAAAGTTCATCCTGGGCCAGGACCTGGCTCATTACCGTGCCATAGACGTTGCCCTCCAATGATTCCAGGGACAACTTGGTCTGCATGGTGATATTGCGATTCTGAATGATTAACAGAATCAGGGTGACGCAGACGGTGATGAAATAGCAGATGGAGATAATCAGAGATATGAGTTCATGGACCTTGATGGCTTCCAAAGCCATCGCCTGGGGCTTGGTTCTTCTCAGGAATATCACGCACGCGGCGATAAAGGCAAAAAGGGTAATGGCGATGATTATGATAATGAGGGCCAGTTCCTGCAGTCCGATTGGCGCTATAGACATCGGTCATTATTCTCCTGGTATGAGCTGTTTCTTTGCTTTACGCATGAGGCGGCGGGCCGCGTCGACTCCGGCCTGCAGGGCTTTTTGGTTCAACTCCCGGGTATGGGGCGGCACCCGGCCCAGAACCGCGGCCTCCAGGCTTTTGAGGGACACCGCTTTAGTCAGGGCCGCCAAGGCCCCCAGGGCCACGATGTTGGCCACCACTTCCCGGCCCAATTCCTGGCGGGCAATCTGGGTGAAAGGAATGGCCACGGCCCCGGTGACGGGAACCTCCTGGACCAAAGTGCCGTCCACGATGAGGAGGCCTTCCGGTTTAAGATCATGAAGATAGATGTCCAGGGACTTCTGGTTCATGGCCAGGAGCACGTCAGGCCGCATGGCCTGGGGATAATCGATTTCCTCGTCGCTGATCACCACTTCGGCCTTGGACGCCCCACCTCGGGCCGCGGGGCCGTAGCTCTGGGTCTGACAGACGTGCTTGCCGTCATAAATGCCCGCGGCCTCGGCCAATATCACCCCTGCCAGGATCAAGCCCTGGCCGCCTGACCCGGCTAATCGGATTTCGTAGCGATATGGCATTGTTGCTCCTGGTTGATTTGGGGGGAGGGGGTAAGGGCGGGCGCCCTTAGCCCCCTCCCCCAAATTCTTATCTTACCCTCCTCCCATTGCCGCCTTGGCCGCGTCCCGGATGCGCCGGTATTCCTGGGTATAGATGGGCAGTTCCCGGTCGGTCAAGACCCCGATGGTGATTTTATCCTTCAGTTCTTCCGGGGTCATGGTCTTGGCCTTTTCCACCCTGACGGCCATTTCCTTTTGCATCTGCATCATTTCCACCGGCCCGCCCATCTTGTTTTTCAAGCCGAACTGGGTGTGGCAGTGGCTGATGACCTCCACCACGGAGAAGCCCCGCTTATGGATGGCCGCCTCCATGAGTTGATCCAGGAGCGTGGCATGATAGACCGTGCCCCGCCCCACCCACGCGGCCCCCGCGGTTACTGCCAATTCGGCGATGGAGAAGGGCTGCTCGATGTGGCCGTAGAGAGATGTGGTGGTGCGGGCCCCATAGGGGGTGGTGGGGGAATACTGGCCCCCGGTCATGCCATAGACGTTGTTATTAATGATGATGGCCGTGAGGTTGAGGTTGCGCCGGGCCGCGTGGATGAAATGGTTGCCCCCGATGGCGGTGGCGTCGCCGTCCCCCATGACCACGATGACCTGGAGCTTGGGGTTGGCTAATTTGACCCCGGTGGCGAAGGTCAAGGCCCGGCCGTGGGTGGTGTGGAGGGTGTTGAAGTCCACGTACACGCTCATGCGCCCCGAACAGCCGATGCCCGAGACCATGACAATGTCGTCCTTGGTGAAGCCGGTGCGGTCAATGGCCCTAATGAGCGCCCCCAGGACGATGCCGTTGCCGCACCCCGGACACCAGACGTGGGGGAACTTTTTCTCATGGCGCAGGTATTTGTAGATGAGTTGGGTCACTTCGGGCATTTAAAGTCCTGTTTTCTGTTTTCGGTTTTCGGTTTTCGGTGGGGCGGGCCTCCGCGCCCGCCGATATTTTTAACCGCCGATGAACGCCGATAAACGCAGATTAATAAAGATTAACCTATCCTCGTTCCCAAGCTCCAGCTTGGGAACGAGAGAAACTTAGAGTTATTTACGAATAGGCCCTCCATTTCTAACTATGTCCCAGATCGGTGAGTATTTTATTTATTTGCTCTTTGAATGGGGGTAAATCAATATTTATGTTGTCCCAAATTTGCTCAAGATCTATGGAAAGATAATCGTGCACCAGGACATTTCTGAATCTGGCAATGTCCGCCCATGGAACATGAGGATAAGTGTCTTTCAAACGGCTGGATAGACGCTGGGTTGACTCCGACAGCGTATGCAGGTTGCGCAAGACGCCATCCTGAATGAGGTGCGAAGCCAAAAAAGCATCTTTCCCATTCGCGGTATATTCCTCGACGCGCGCGATGCATTCCTTGATATAGATAAGATAGAAACGGTCCTGCTTCACAACGGCACCGCCTCTTCGAGAACCTGATCCCGGACATACCAGTGCAGGGCTTTTTCGGTGACCACATCTACCTTACAGCCCAATAACTCTTCCAGGTCACCGATTAAGCCGGCGGGAAACCAGGGGGAACGGGGGCCTCCGACATCCACAAGAAAATCCACGTCACTGGCCGGCCCCGCTTCCCCCCGGGCTACGGAACCGAAAATCCGGACATTGATGGCGCCGTGCTTGGCCGCCAACCGCAAAATCTCTTTCCGCTTGGCCTTGATAAGTTCGGAAAGTTCCATCTCAGTCCCTCATAGCTTAACCAACTTCTCCAAAATCTCCCCCGGCGTAATCAGATTCCCATCAATCCGGTTCAAGGTCTCTATCCGAGTCATCCCCTGGTTCACCCGTTTTACTTCCCGGGACATTTGGCCCATGTTCATTTCCGGAACCAGCGCCGCCCGCACCTTCCGCAGATGCGGCTCCACCAGGGGCCGGGGGAAGGGCCACAGGGTGACTAGTTGCAGCAGACCCGCCTTGACGCCCCGGCCCCGTGCCTCCTTTACCGCCCGTTTGGCGGACCGGGCCACGGAGCCGTAGGCGATGACCAGCACTTCCGCGTCCTCGGCGAGTTCTTCCTCCACCATCATGATATCCTCGAAGTGTTGGTTGATCTTGCGGAACAGCCGGTTCAGGAAAGGCGCGATCTCATCAGGACGCTCCGTGGGAAAGCCCCGGACGTCGTGGATGAGGCCGGTGACGTGGTAGCGGTAGCCGTCCCCGAAGGTGCCCATGGCCGGAACGCCGGAGGCGGTGTCCTCGTAAGGGATGTACCAGTCCGGGGGCACGGTGGGCTTGAGGCGGTCCACCACCCGGATCTCCTGGGCCGGAGGCAAAATGATCTTCTCCCGGGTGTGGCCCACCACTTCATCCAGCAGGAGAATGACCGGGGTGCGGTATCTCTCCGAGAAGTTAAATGCCTTCACCGTGAGGTGGAAGCAGTCCAGGGTGGTGGCCGCGGCCAGGACAATGACGGGGTGGTCGCCGTGGGTGCCCCACCGGGCCTGCTGCACGTCCCCCTGGCTCACCGCGGTGGGCTGGCCCGTGCTGGGCCCCCCCCGCATGACGTTAACAATGACGCAGGGCACTTCCGCCACCACTGCAAAACCCAGGTTTTCCTGCATCAGGGAAAAGCCCGGGCCGCTGGTGGCGGTCATGGACTTGACCCCGGCCAACGACGCGCCGATGACCGCGCCCAGGCTGGCGATTTCGTCTTCCATCTGGATGAAGGTCCCATCCACCCCGGGCAGGCGCCAGGACATGGCTTCGCTGATCTCCGTGGCCGGGGTGATGGGGTAGCCCGCGAAAAAGCGGCAGCCCGCGGCCAGGGCGCCTTCCACCACGGCCTCGTTGCCTTGCAGTAAACGGGGTTGTCCGATAGATGTCATAGCATTGCCTTTTAAAGATTTACCACCAAGACACAGAGACACCTAAGGTTCACTAAGAAATTCCTTCATGGTCTCTTGCTGAAACAGCAAGAGACCATGGAAAAATCTTGGTGTATCTTTGTGCCTTAGTGCCTTAGTGCCTTAGTGGTTAATCTTTTCATCTCAGTCCGCTTCCTCAGGCTTGCCTTCTTTGCTCACCAGTTCCTTCACGCAAATGGCAAAGTCCGGGCAATGGAGTTCGCACCAGCGGCAGCCGGTGCAACGCTCCCGGTCGGCGATCACCGGCCGGCCTTCCGCGTCTTGGGTGATGCACTGCCGGGGGCAGAACGCCGCACAGATGCCGCAGGCCTTGCACCAGTCCGGGAAAATGTCGATTTCGTATTGCTTTTTCTCCCCGGGGGGCTCTTCGGTCTCCATCCCCGCCTGAGCGCCTGGTTGGGCCGGATTGTCATCGGAAACTTTGGGGTCCATCAATTCTTGCTCTTTCCCTGAAAAATTTTCTGCTTGTGCCGCGGGGTTATCACCCCTTTGCCATTATGCTCAGGAAAATATAAGCCGCATAAAGAAAAGCCATGAAAAACGCCCCGGCGCTCATCCACCGTAACAGCTTTTTATGAGGCCGGTACACCAGTTCCGCGCCGGCTATTCCGGTCATGATAATCGCCAGCACCCCCGTGGCGGCATGTTCCGGGGCCACCGCTTGCAATAATGGGCCTGGGAAATAAAGGACATCCATTAATCCCAGGATGGCGAGATTAATGAGATTGCTGCCGAAAAGGTTGCCCACGGCCAGGTCCAAGGCCCCTAATCTCAAAGCTCCCACGGTGACCGCCAATTCCGGCAGAGTGGTAGCCGCGGCCACGAAAATAGTGCCTACCAGGGAAAGGTTCCACCCCATGAGGCCGGCCAGGCCTTCGGCCACCCGGGGCAGCCAGGCGCCCGCGGCCACCACCACCAGGGCATTTATTCCAAACTTTAATGACGCCCTGGAAAAACTTATATGGTCATAAATCCGCTTTTCTTCTTCTTCGGCTAAAAATGCCGCCCGCTCCCGCCGCTGATAGCGAAAGATGGATCTCATGGCCACCAGGTAACAGAACCACAGCACCGGGGCGCTAAGGCCTACGTGCACCAAGGCGAGGCGAGATACCGGGGAGGGCGGCGGCAGCAGCCCCATAACGGTAACTCCCAGCATAATAATTCCAAATGAGACTCCGAGAAGGTGGCCGCGATCCGTCGCGGTGAGCGCCGGACCGGGAGGATGAAGCAGGTCCACCCCCGCCAGGATTAACAAATTGAAAACACAGGCTCCCAGGAGGTCGCCCACCGTGATGTCGGGGACGTGCACCCACAGCACCGCGCTGATGCCGGTGGACAATTCCGGCAGGGAAGTCACCGCAGCCAAAACCACCAGCCCCAGCCAGGTTCTTCCCATGCCCGTCTTCTCCGCCAGGATATCCCCGTATCGGGACAATTGGGCCCCCGAGTACGCGATGGCTCCCGCCAACAGCAGAAATTGGCCCCAAATAGACCATCCCGACAAAATCTTTTCCTTCCTGGTGATTAAAATCCCGGAGCTTACTTTTTATCATCTTATGCCATGATAACCGGCAGATTTGCCCCGTTAATTGGAAAGATAATTCAGCATTAGTCGAAAACCACCAATAATCAACTGAAAACCGAAGACCGAAAAGCGAAAACCGGCATTTCTTCAACCCCGCTGGCGCATGAGAAAATTCCTCAAGATGTTGATGCCTTCGGCGGTGAGGATGGATTCAGGGTGGAACTGCACCCCGTAAACCGCAAACTGCTTGTGCCTTAGGCCCATGATTTCCCCCACCGCGGTCTGGGCCGAAACCTGGAGGCAATCGGGCAAGGTTTCCCGCTCCACTATGAGGGAATGATAGCGGGTGGCTTCAAAGGGGGAGGGAATTCCCTGAAAAATGTCCCGGCCGTCGTGGTAGATGAGGGAGGTCTTGCCGTGCATCAGGCGGGGCGCCCGAATGACCCGGCCCCCGAAGGCCGCGCCCAGGGCCTGGTGGCCCAGACAGACCCCCAGGATGGGCAACCTCCCGGCGAAATGCTGAATCGCGGCCACGGAAATTCCCGCCTCGTTGGGAGAGCAGGGGCCGGGGGAAATGACCAGCCTGGTGGGTTTCAGTCTTTCCATCCCTTCCAGGTCTATCTGGTCGTTGCGGAAGACCTGGACTTCCACTCCCAGTTGGCCGAAATATTGGACCAGGTTGTAGGTGAAAGAGTCGTAATTATCTATCATTACTAACATATTTGCTCCTTGGGAGCAGCAATCAGCCATCAGCTTTCAGCTATCAGCAAAAGATTGGACAAAACTTTTTTGCTTGAAGTTTAAGCATTTCCCAAAATATTCAATAGCATTAAAAGATGCTAATCACCAAGCATTAATAGCTGAAAGCTGACCGCGGAAAGCTGACAGCTTATTCACTCCAACCCTTCCTCCGCCCGCTCCAGAGCCCGCATCAAAGCTTTCCCCTTACTCACCGTTTCCTCGTATTCCCGGTAGGGGTCCGAGTCGGCCACGATGCCGGCTCCCACCTGGAGGTACACCTGCCCCTCGTGGATGGTGAAGCTGCGGATGGTGATGCAGAAGTCCAGATTGCCGGTGAAGCTCAGGTAGCCCACCGCGCCGGCGTACGGCCCCCGGCGGGTGGGTTCCAGCTCTTCGATGATTTCCATGGCCCGCACCTTGGGCGCGCCGGCCACCGTGCCCGCGGGGAAAGTGGACTTGAGGAGGTCCAGGCCGTCCAGGCCCGGGGCCAGCCGCCCTTCCACCTGGGAGACGATGTGCATGACGTGGGAGTAGCGCTCGGTGGTGAACAACTCCGGCACCCGGACGCTGCCGATTTGGGCCACCCGGCCCACGTCGTTGCGGCCCAAGTCCACCAGCATGAGGTGTTCGGCCCGTTCCTTGGGATCGGCCAGGAGTTCCGCCTCCAGGGCCAGGTCTTCTTCCGGGGTGGCCCCCCGGGGCCGGGTCCCGGCGATGGGGCGGTAGGTGATTTCGCCTTCCTCCAGGCGCACCAGGATTTCCGGGGACGCGCCCACCAGCGTCACGTCTGCCAGGTCCAGGTAAAACATGTAGGGCGAGGGGTTGATGGTGCGCAGGGCCCGGTACAGGTCGAAGGAATCATGGCTCAGGGGCGCCCGGAAACACTGGGACAGCACCACCTGGATGACGTCCCCCGCGGCGATGTATTCCTTGGCCCAGCGCACCATGTCTTCGAAGCGTTCCTGGGTGACGTTACTGGTGAGGGAGAGCTTACCCGCGGCGGATTGGGCCTCGACCACGGGCACCGGCTGGCGCAGCCGCCCGATGAGGGCGTTGATGGACTCCACCGCCCGGTCGTATCGGTCCCTTAATGGCGTTTCCGGGTTCAGGTGCGCCAGGGCCACCACCTTGATGGTGTGGCGCAGGTTGTCGAAGATGAGCAAAGTGTCCGCCAGGAGCAGGCGGGCCTCGGGGATGGCGGTGGGCCGGGTCAGCTCCGGCAGGCGCTCGATGTAGCGCACCATGTCGTAGCCCAGGTAGCCCACCAGGCCGCCCCAGAACCGGGGCAGCCCCGGCGTGGCCACCGCCTGGAAATCGGCCAGAAGCTCGCGCAGATGGGAAAAAGGGTCGGTCCCGGCCTCCCAGGTCTGGGTCTCTCCCCGGCGCTGTAGGGTGATGCGGCCCCCCTGAACCTGGAACATGAGCGACGGGTTGAGCCCCAGGAAGCTGAAACGGCCCCATTTTTCGCCGCCTTCCACGCTTTCCAGGAGGAACGAGCAGCCGTCGCCCCGGAGCTTTTTGTAGGCCGCCACCGGGGTCTCCAGGTCCCCCAGGATTTCCCGATAGACGGGGATGAGGTTGCCCTGCCGGGCCATGTCGGTAAAGGTGGCAAAGTCGGGATAAACCATGTTCTGCTCCGAAAGAAAACCCAAGATTAATATTTAACCGCAGATTAACGCAGATAGACGCAGATAAAAATATATTTGTCTTTTATCCGTGTTCATCGGCGGTCATCGGCGGTTAAATTTTTTTCTGCGGATAAAAAAAACCGCGACTCCTTTTCTCTGAGCCGCGGTTTTTCTCTACCAAAAAACCGGGGCCCCTGCCGTGAGGGGCCCCGAAATTATTCTACAAGCCGGTGGGCGCACCTCACGGGTTGGACGAGCGCCACCAGAGCCAGGAGATTTTTGAATGAAAAATTTTCATGCCGTTTTCTTCCTGGAATCATTGTATAATCCAATCAGGAATGATTGTCAATATTTTCGCGGCATATTTATTTTAACCAGGGAGACAACATAGTGAAGTTTTTCGTTACGATATTTCAGGATGAAGACGGCAGTGGCTGAATGCCCATCCATCCCCGGCTGCGTCAGCCAGGGGCAGACAGAAGCCGAGGCGGAAAAGAATATTCAGGAAGCCATTAAAGCGTGCCTGGAAGTCCGCGCTGAGAAAGGATTGCCTTTGACCGTTTCCACGCGCCAGATCGAGATGAAGGTTGAATGGCGGCAATCCCGATTTTAAAGCCAAAGGGTGTCGTAAAGGCATTTGAAAGACTGGGATGGGAAGTTGATCGCCAGCGTTGTAGCCATATAGTTCCTTATTCGGGTTATTCGGAATTAAAGGAGCAATTTGGGAATGAATATCCGAAAGATAATAACGATTTTTTTGGTCTTATTTTTCCTTTTAACCATTGAAGGGTTTGGACAAGATAAACCTGGGGGTAAGTTTAAATCTGGGTCTGAGCCAGAAGGATTCAGAGGTATAAAGTGGGGAACACATATCTCCGCATTATCCGATATGAAATGCGTGCAACATAATATGAAATATGATGAACACGAAAGCAAGGGTTCTTGTGATTTTTATTATAAAATTGAAGATAAACTCAAACTGGGTGATGCAAATTTAACAAGCATTAAATATGGGTTCAATGAAAAAGGTGACTTTGAATTCATAGAGATCGAGATGGAAGGTAAAGATAATTTTAATAGAATAATGAATACATTTTTTGGGATTTTTGGCCCGGTAAACCCTATTGATCAATCCTATCATTATGTTTGGAGAGGTAGCAAAACTATAATACTCGTGACATATTATGACTATACCTATGATAAAAACACAACGGTCTCCATGTGGTCATCAAAGTCTGAGGCAGAACGTGAACGCAAAGAACAAGAGAAGGAAAAACGCAAATTAAAAGAGGCACAGGACAAATTGAAGGAGGCACAGAAAGAATTTAAATAACTTATTTTAACAATTCAAGGTGATAATCAGATGGCAAGACGATTATTTGTAATATTATCAATTTGTTCCTGCTTACTATCCCTTCCTGCTATGCCATGAAAAAAATAGCTTAAAATTAATTTCCTTATGAAAAAAAGGGAGCCCCACCACCCAATACTCTGTAAGCTCCTATTCATCTTGCTATTTTTTGGAGGCGAAAGATGATTTTTCACCTCCAAATCCCTTCAACTTCTCCCTTCATTTTTTCAATTTTGACAACAACTGTTCATGCAAGACTCCATTACTCGCCAAAATATTCGGCGAATAAATATCATAATCCCCGCCGCTAAAAGTCGTTATCCTCCCCCCCGCCTCCTCAATCAACAAGCACCCCGCCGCGGTGTCCCAGGGCTTTAAATTTTCCTCCCAGAAGCCGTCGAGGCGGCCGCAGGCCACGTAGGCCATGTCCAGGGCCGCGGACCCGGCCCGGCGCACCCCCTGGGCCACGCCCAACATCCGGCCCAACCGGGCCAGGGTTTCGGGGAGGCGCTCCCTTATGTCGTAGGGAAAGCCCGTGGCCAGCAGCGCCCGGTCCAGGCGGTCCGTGGTGGATACTTTGATGGGCCGGCCGTTCATAGTGGCCCCCTGCCCTTTCACGGCCTCAAAAAGTTCATCCCTTAAGGGATCGTAAACCACCCCGTATTTTAGGACGCCTTCGGCCTCAAACGCGATGGACACGCAGAACATGGGAAACCCGTGAGCGAAGTTCACCGTGCCATCCAGGGGGTCAATGATCCAGCGATGGGGTGCGCTTGCATGTGTCTGCACAGCCGGGGGCGGCTGTGCCACACTGCTCTCCTCCGCCAGGAATCTGTGGTCCGGGAAGGCCTGGCGGATGAGGGCGATGATGGTCTCCTGGGACAGAAGGTCGGTCTCCGTCACCGGGTCGATGGCCCCTTTGAGCACGACCTGGTGGGGCTTGAGGTAGTTTTGCCGGAGCACCGCGCCTGCGGCTTGAGCGGCCTGGCGGCCGGTGGTGACAATTGTTTCCAGCATGTGGCGGTTCCTTGGGACGGCTTTCCCCAGGCCGGAGGCCTGTGCCACTAAGCATGAACAGCCGAGGGCGGCTGTTCTAGATTTTTATGGTTTTGTGGCCCAATGATGGCGCGCGGTGCGCGCCTACAACTCAATCCGCAACCTGGAGGAGTTGGAACCCGGTTTTGGCGTCCTTCTTTCTAACCGCCTCGGCCCCCAGGATTTCCAATAGCAGCACTTCGCCCACCAGCCACACCTCCACCCCGGCCCGGGTGCAGCCCACGGTGGCGCCCCCTTCCCGTCCCGCGGCGGCGTGCATGTGGAGCAAGGGTTCCCCCGCTTCGTTAGGAAAAAGGGTCCCTACAGCCAAGACCTCTTGTGCCCCGCCCAGGGTGTAGAGCATGGGAATGATGGCGTCCCCCCGGTTGGCCTCGGGCCCTACCACGACTTTACTGCCGTCCCCGGAGCCCCCCAGGAAAATGGCCATGGCGCAGCCGATCCGGTGTTCCCGGGCAAATGCCTCGATGGTGTCATTCAGCTTTTCACCTTCCTCCAGCCGCAATACGAAGACTCGTCCCAGCTTGCCTTCACTGTATTGCATAAGGTCTCCTTTAAGGGCAGTTTTTAGTTTTATTAAATAAGTTTTAAGTTGTTGGTTGTTAGTTGATAGTTGCTATAGCTAAGGCATTGACAAAACATGCAAAAATAGACCAATAGTGCTACAGGCGTAGAGATATGTTGCCAGTTGTCATTTGTCATCAGTATTAAATCTGCTGTCCAAACATGAGCTATCTCAAAGCTGTGTATTTTTAACTAAAAACTAAAAACTTAAAACTGTCTCACTTCTTCTTCCCTCTCCGCGACTTCCCTTTGGGGTTAGACCTGGACTTTGCCGGGGCCGGGATGGGCGCCGGGGCGCTGGTTATGGGAGTGAACAGGGTCACGGTAAACAGGCCCACGAAGAAGCCCCCCAGGTGGGCCATCCAGGCCACCGCCCCCCCCTGGCGCAGCCCGTAAAACTGAAGGGCCAGCCATATTCCCAGCCAGACATAGGCCGGGATATCGGTAAATTCCAATTGGAGCCGCAATAAGGACAGGGAGTAGATGGGGGATTTGGGCCGGAGCCACATATATCCTCCCAGCACCCCGGCGATGGCGCCGCTGGCTCCGATTAAGGGGGCGGTGAGGCTGCTGGCCGCCAGGATATGGAAAATACAGGAGAAAAACCCGCAGAAAAAATAAAAGGCCAGGAACCGCCAGTGCCCCAGTTCGTCTTCCAGGCCCTCTCCGAAGACCCAGAGAAACCACATGTTGCCCAGGAGGTGGACCCAGCCGGCATGGAGGAAGAGAGAGGTGAACATGGTGGGAACGAGCCCCAACACCTGGCGGACGCTGGACAGCTTGACCTGGCTCAGCTTGGCGGCCACCGCGCCCTTTTGGGCGAACAGGTACAGGGAGGCTTTAGGCCCGATGTAAAGCTGGTAAGCAAACAGGGCCACGTTGGCCGCAATCAGTCCCAACGTGACGTACGGCCAATACCTTCTAACCGGGGCCCCGCGTAAGGGGAAGATCATGGAGAACCTCAGTTGGCAGTTGACAGTTGACAGTTATTAAAATCTGAAACCCGGAAAATGGGAACTGTGAACTGTCAACTGTGAACTGTTTACTGCCATCATATCCCACTTCCCCCACCCTGTCCAGGCTCCGGGGGGCCGGGTTGACAAGGGCTGGAGTTTAGAATAAATAATAAGCATGCCGGGACCGAAGAAGAAACTATACATCCGCACTTTTGGCTGCCAGATGAATGTGGCCGACTCGGAAAGAATGGCCCAGGTGTTGGCTGACGACTTTGTTCTCACGGATAAGGCCGAAGAAGCCGATATTTATCTCATCAATACCTGCGCTATTCGCCGCAAGTCCGAGGAAAAGGTGCGCAGCCTCCTGGGCAGCCTCAAGGGCCTGAAACAGCGCCGCCCCCAGCTCATCCTGGGGGTGGGCGGCTGTGTGGCCCAGCAGGAGGGGGACCGCCTTCTGGGCGCCGCTCCCCATCTGGACCTGGTCTTCGGCGCCCACGGCATTTACCGCCTGCCCCAGTTGGTGAGCCGGGCCGCGGCAGGAGAGCGCCCGGTGGACGTGGAGCTTAGCCGGTGTTTCCCGGAGGCGCCCCCCCGCCGGTGGGAGTCCCCGCCAGCCCGGACTTTCGTGACCATCATGCAGGGCTGCAACAATTTTTGCTCTTTCTGCGTGGTCCCCTACGTCCGGGGCCGGGAATACAGCCGGGAACCGAGCGATATTATTGGGGAAATCGGAGAGTTCCTGGCCGCCGGGGGCCAGGAAGTCACCCTCCTGGGCCAAAACGTCAATTCCTACGGTCGGGGCCTGATGGAGCCGGTGACCTTTCCGGAACTGCTGCGCCGGGTAGCGGCCTTGCCGGGGCTCCGGCGCCTCCGTTTTGCCACTTCCCACCCCCGGGACCTGTCCCCTGACCTTATTGCCGCCTATGGCGAACTTCCGGCCCTGTGCGAGCATTTGCACCTGCCGGTGCAGTCCGGGTCCAACCGCATTCTCCAGGCCATGAACCGGGGCTATACCCGGGAAGAATACCTTGATAAGGCGGCCCGCCTACGCCAGACCCGCCCTGACTTGGCATTGTCCACAGACCTCATTGTGGGATTTCCCGGGGAGACGGAAGCAGATTTTGAACAGACCCTAGACCTGATGCGCCAGGCCGGTTTTGACCAGGCGTTTTCTTTTAAATATTCTCCCCGGCCTCAGACCCAGGCCGCGGCCTTTTCCGGCCAGGTGCCCGACGAGATTAAAGCTGAGCGCCTGTCCCGGCTGCAAACCTTCCAGGATGACCTGACCTTAAAAGCCCACCGCCGCCTGGTGGGTAAGGTTCGGGAAGCCCTGGTGGAAGGCGGCAGCAAACGGTCGCCTGTTGAGCTCTGCGGCCGGCTGCGAACCAATCAGGTGGTGAACTTCCAGGGGCCCCAGGACCTGGTGGGCCGCCTGCTCATGGTGGAAATCACCGAAGCTCACCCTCATTCCTTAAAAGGACGGCGGGCAGTAGGTCCACCCCTTTCGTGAGCCACGGCGGCTTCGCCGGAAGGCGCCTCCAGGAGGTTATTATGTTGAGGCAAATGACGGTCTCGGGACTGACCATCGACCCCTTTACCAACAGTCCCATCATGATCTTGAAGGACGTGGAGTCGGAAAAGGCGGTCCCCATCTGGATCGGCTTGCTGGAGGCCACCGCCATTGCCAGCGAACTGGAGAACATCAAGTTCTCCCGCCCCATGACCCATGACCTGATGAAAAACGTCATGGACCTTATGGCGGTCCAGGTCACCCGGGTGGAGGTCTGCGATCTTCGGGACAATACCTACTTTGCCCTCATTCACCTCATCCGGGAGGGGCAGGAAATGACCATTGACGCCCGGCCCAGCGACGCCATCGCCCTGGCCTTGCGCACTAAAGCCCCCATTTACGTGGCGGAAGTGGTCATCCAAAAGGCCCGGCGGGTGGATCTCAGCGCCAAGGAGGCCATTACCAGCGAAGACGCCAAGAAGTGGACGGAGATTTTAGAAAGCCTGGACCCGGAAGATTTCGGCAAATATAAGATGTAGCAGTCAGCGGTCAGCTATCAGCGGTCAGCTTTTTAAAAGCTGAAAGCTGAAAGCTGAAAGCTGGTTTATGATAAGATGTAGCAGTCAGCGGTCAGCTTTTTAAAAGCTGAAAGCTGAAAGCTGAAAGCTGAAAGCTGGTTTATGATAGACCTTCACACCCACTCCATATACAGCGACGGCGAACTCATTCCCGCGGAACTGTGGCGCCGGGCCAGCGTCAAGGGCTACCGGTTCCTGGCCATCACCGACCACGTGGACGGCTCCAACTTCGACTTGGTCTTAGCCCGCCTCAAGGCCGCGGCCCAAAGCCTCAACGGCGGCGATCCGCCCTACCTCATTCCCGGCCTGGAATTCACCCACCTGCCACCGCGGCTCATCGGCCCCCTAACGGCCCAGGCCCGGGCCTTGGGAGCGCCCCTTATCATAGTCCACGGGGAGACCCTGGTGGAGCCGGTGGCCCCGGGCACCAATAAGGCGGCCTTGGAAGCCGACATCGATATCCTGGCCCACCCCGGCCTCATCACCCCGGAAGAAGCCCGTCTGGCCCAAGAACGGGGCATTTTTCTGGAAATTTCCGCCCGCCAAGGCCACTCCCTGGCCAACGGCCACGTGGCCAAAACCGCGCTGAAAGCCGGCGCCTCTCTCATCCTCAACACCGACTCTCATAGCCCTGGCGACCTTATCACCCGTGAAGAAGCCCAGCGCCTCGCCCGAGGCGCGGGCCTCACCGATGCCGAAGTCGCTACCATCTTCACCAACGCCGAAGCCCTGGCCCGCAAATTGGCGGGGCTCTAAACGGATAGATTTTAGGGTTAGACGCAATACGGTTCACTTAAGCGATTCTAAGGAATTGGTGGGCAGTGCCCACTCTACATTTTATTGTCTTCTTGTCATGCTGAGCGAAGCGAAGCATCTCGTATTTAGAGATTCTTCGGTCGCCTTCGGC
>Ga0194113_10001484_pt1 | contig 32321 bp, 24 predicted proteins | sample TA2MahC200mmetaG_FD_146193 | JGI IMG/M metagenome (GOLD analysis project Ga0194113, IMG submission 146193) | Freshwater microbial communities from Lake Tanganyika, Tanzania - TA2015017 Mahale Deep Cast 200m | ecosystem: Environmental > Aquatic > Freshwater > Lake | place: Tanzania: Lake... | reverse complement strand
AAAACTTTCAAGCCGGTCTGGATGGCTTCAGGAACAACTCTTTTTGCTGCAAAGGGAATCTTAACGGTATTGCTATTTATGACCTTAAACGGTTTGGAGTTGACCGTACTGTAAGGCACATACTCACCGTTCACCTCCCGCGCGAGATAGAAATGATCGTAGGGCCGCCGCCCTGAGGAACTGTCGTAATCACTGAATACCTTCGCGCTGTGAGTAAGCGATTCAACATATGGTTCTTCAGCTCTGACAATTATATATGGTGCTGTGTCATCAGATAAATTTACATCAGTGATTTCTCCGACTATCTGCCCTACGTTGTCATATTTTATTGTGAAATCTTTTATAATAATGTTGTTGCATTTTTTAAATTCCCCCAGGCGGGTAAAAGCATTCGAAAAACGAAACTCGCTGTGGTTCCCGTTTATGATGATATTGCTTCTTTCATTGAGAACAAACACCACTTCATGAGCCGGGGCATTAAACCGATATGTTCCTTTGGGAAAGATCAGCTCAACCGCACTACCGTCGTCATTTTGAGCGAGGAGAGACTGAATCGCCTTTCTCAGCGCGGGATAATCGTCCTGCTTCCCGTCAGCAGCAGCTCCAAAATCGCTGAGGTGCACTTTACGGGCAGCCGGAAATGACAAGAGGGGCCGCAATTTATGTTTTGAAATGGCTTTCTCGATTTCAGCCGCTCCCTGAAGCTGCCCGGTCTTGTCAGGCCATTTCTCGGTCCAGGCTTCCGTGCGGACATCGGCGGCATGGAGCGCGGCCAGCGGCGCGAGCAGCAGGGCGGCGAGGAGTGCGAAGGTGTGTTTCATGGTTTAGGGCCTCCTGTATGGCAATCTGGTCACGGCGTTTGTCATGTACGGAATCTAGCCACCACGGCCCATGAGCAGAAGCGGATTCGGTCGGACACGGGCACCTTTGCGCCTCCCGGCACATCGCTGCGCTCGAAACAGAACATTTCCTGTCACGGGTTCCGCCGTCGCCGGTAGGCCAACGGGGTGACGCGGAACATCCGCCGGAAGTCGCGGACGAAATGCGAGGTGTTCCGGTAGCCCACGCGGCGTGCGATGGTTGCAACGGCGTCGGCGCTGGAGCACAGCAATTGGGCTGCGCGCTCCAAACGCACCTGCTTCAAGTGGCGCAGGGGCGAAACTCCCAGCCGGCTCCGAAACAACCGCGCCAGATGGCTCGTGCTGACGAAGCCGACGTGACGCGCCACCCACGCCACGTCGAGGCGGCTGGCGAAATGCGTCGCGATGAACGACACCGCGCGTTGCACCGGGTCCAAATCGTCTGCCCCCGCTTCCCCGGCCATCCGCCGCCGATACCATCCCGCCTCCAGATGCTCATGGGTGGCTTGTTCCGCCATCCAATCATCCTCGGCCTGCCACGCATTGAGCAGCAACTCATGCTCGCGATAGAGCGCCATCAGATTCTGCCAGTAGGATTCCTTGACATTCAGAATCCATTCATCGAGTTCCGCCGCCACGATCTCCCAACTCTTCAACAACGGCTCCAGACCGGCGCTTGCAACCGCGACGCGATGGAATTGCTGATCGGTCTTGTGAAATGCCGCGTAATCTCCCTGTGCCGCCAGTTGCTTGAGCCTCCCCAGCAGACGCCGCAATTCGCCACTGGTGTGTTCCCGCCCGCCGCTCCGCCGCCAGCACCGCATCGCAAACGCCTCCAGTGTCGAGCGCAACCAGCATAGATCGTGGAAATAATTGTCTCCTTGAATACTCATCGGACAGGCTTCAGTTGTGTTGCCAGTTCCGCGATGACGGACTGATTCGCGGCGTCGCCGGCGATGTTGACGTTCTCCTGCGGGTCGTTCTGCTCATCGTAGAGTTCGACGCCGACAAGCTTGTTCTTTGCATCTGTCCATTCGGTGTAACGCCAGCGGTCGGTGCGGATGGAGCGACCCATGAACTTTTCCTTGCCGGGACGAAGATACTGGCTGAAGGCGGCTTTCTTCCACATCTGCGCCGGGTTGTTGAGCAAGGGGACGAAACTCCTGCCCTCAAGATGCGACGGCAGGGACAAGCCAGCGAGTTCAGCAAGCGTTGGGTAGATGTCCACGAATTCCACAAGCGCGCGTGTCTTCTGTCCGGCGGTTTTCTGGCCGGGGATGCTGACGATGAGCGGGGCGTGTGTGCCGAGTTCAAAATTGGTCATCTTCGTGAAGATGCCGTTCTCGCCCAAGTGATAACCGTGGTCGCCCCAGAGAATGATAATCGTGTTGTCGCGCAAACCAAGGCGGTCAACCTCGTCGAGCACGCGACCAACTTGCGCATCCAGAAAGCTGACACACGCCCGGTAGCCGCGAATCAGGTTCAGCGCCAACTCATCCGGGATGCCGCCTTCAGGTGAAACGCCGCCGTAGGTGCGCAGTTCGTACCAGTTGTGCAACGCGGGTGCAGGCACGTTTTTGGGTGGGAAATAGTTCGCCGGCAGTGTGATCGTTTCCGGGGGGTAAAGATCCCAGTATTTCCGCGGACACGTAAACGGCAAGTTCGGTTTCACGAAACCGACACCGAGGAAGAACGGCTTTCCTCCTGCTTTCAATCGCTGCAATGTCTCGATGGCCTTCAGCGCGGTCTTGCCGTCGGGATACTCGTCGTCCGGCACGTTGGCTGCCTCGAACGGAGGGCCGCGCACAATCTTGGCGCGCTTCTTCTTCTGGGAGTTGATCAACTCCTGCGACTCCTTCGTGAACCAGTGCCGATGCGGTTCGCCGTGATACCACGACGGCTCGCTCCACGATTGCGGGTCATCGCCCGGCTCCCGCTCGCTGTGATGATAAATCTTGCCGAGCGACACGGAGTGCCAGCCGTTGTTCTTGAAGTGCTGCGGTAGCGTCACCACGTTCGGCATTTGTGGCCGGAGGAAATGCTGGTTGTCGAGGACTCCGGTCGTATCTGGCCTTGCGCCGGAAAGGACGCTGCAACGCGATGGATTGCAGACTGCCACTTGGCAGTAGGCGCGTTCGAACAGCAGACCGCGCGAGGCCAGCTTGTCAAGGTTCGGCGACTGTATGTGCGTTACGCCGTAGCAACCGAGGTCCGGACGAAGGTCGTCCACAACGAGAAAAAGGACGTTGGGTTTCCTCTCCGTCGCAAACGAGGATACGGCCAGCGCAAGGAGCAACAGGAAATGCCTCATCGTGTTTTCTCCGCCTCGCGCAATCGCTGGACTTTTGGCTTGGAGCCTTCCGCGTAGTTGAGTTGCGCGGTGCGCAGATGCAACAGCATCTGCTGGCGCATCTGTTGGAGGGTAGCCGCGTGCTCCTTGCTCTCGACCATGTTGCTCATTTCAAATGGATCGTTTTCAAGATCGAAAAGATATTCCTTTTCCCCATCCACCCACCATTTGTAACGCGTGTCGCGCGCCATGATGTCCAACGGCGCGGCAGCGCCTATTTCACTGACCACGAGACGACGGACCCATTTGGCCCGCCCGGTGGCTACCGGCAGCAGCGAGACGGCAAACCGTCCGCGCGTCAGCGTCCCACCGGTTGCTTCCACAATCGTCGGGTACACATCCATCATTTGTGCCAAGGCTTTTGTGCGGCCTGTCTTTATTTGGCCGGGCCAGCGCATGACGAGCGGGACGCGCGCCGACTCTTCATAGAACCGTCCTTTGGAAAGATAACCGTGCGCGCCCATCATCTCGCCGTGATCGGACGTGAAAATGACAAGCGCGCTGTCCCACGTGCCCCGCTGCTTCATCGCTTCGACAAGCCGGCCAACGTTGTAATCCACAAGCGCTATCTTGCCGAGGTAGTTCGCCAGCAGACGCCGCAGTTCAGCCTGATCAATCGTTCGCTTCTCCCGCATGAAGCTCTTGGGAACATTGGCGGGAAGCGTGAGTTTCTCCGACTCGAACATCGTTGCGAATTCGCCCGGTGCATCCAGCGGTGGATGAGGAGAGTGCAGGCTGACGACGAGGCACATCGGTTTGTCTTTCGGCTGCTGTCGGATAAACTCGGTCGCCGCGCCGGTCACGAACGAGTCATGATAATCGGCCGGCTTCACAAGGCTGGCGCGCGGTTCGTATTGCGATTTCAGATACCGCCCGCGCATGTCCGCTGCCACCGTCTCCAGCAATCCAAGTTTGCTGAGATGCGTCGCATATGCGTTGCGGTCCTTGGGCGAGTCCGATGGACCGGACACGTCCATCACGTGGTCGAGGCCGAGCGCGCAATGGTAATCCTCGATGGTGTCGAATTCGCGTTTCCACTCCGGTCCGCTGCTCCAGTGCAGTTTTCCGATTTGTGCCGTGGTGTAGCCCGCTTTCCGGATGTCGCGGAACATCGGCGCTGCCTCCGGTCGCACGTAATAGTGTTGTGCGTTGTTCCAGATCGAGTGGCCGTCATTGTGCGGGTACAGGCCGGTCATGAGCGAGACGCGCGCCGGCATGCAAACGGGCGAGGTTGTATAGCAGGCGTCAAAAATCATCCCTTCGCGGGCGATGGAGTCCAAGTGCGGCGTCTGCACCTGTGGATTCTCCCAACTCAGATAGCGCGGACTCCACTGGTCGGTGAGAACGACGAGCACGTCGGGTTTCGGCGAAGCGCGAAGAATCGCCGGTGACAACAGCAATAACGCGATGATGATTTTCATACGCAAGCGGTATAATGAATCTGCCGCAGCCCGTATTGCAAGGCTGTTGTCCGCGCTTTTTTCTCGCCATGACAGGGCATGACCGCTACAAGAAGCCCACGCATGATTGGGTTCCTGAAACCAGCGCCGCCCATCCAGCCGCTCCCAGCGGATAGGGTTGACCCGTCTTATCGGCGGCTGCGCCGTCAGGTGTTTGTGGGAATCTTCGTGGGATACGCGGGCTACTATCTGGTTCGCAACAATCTGGCGCTGGCCATCCCGGATATTCTCAAGGAACACCCGGAGTATTCCAAAGCCATGCTTGGCACGGCGCTCACCGCACTCTCGCTGGCCTACGGCCTGTCGAAGTTTCTCATGGGATCGGTCTCGGACAAGAGCAATCCGAAATTTTTCCTGCCGTTGGGACTGTTGTTGTCGTGCGCCATCATGGCGGTGTGCGGCACCGTGAAAAGCCTGTACGCATCGCTGGCGCTGGTGATTGCGCTCCAAGCGTTGAACGGATGGGTGCAAGGCATGGGCTGGCCGCCGTGCGGCAAGACGATGGTGCACTGGTTCAGTACCCGTGAACGCGGATTGACGGTGTCGGTCTGGAACGTGGCGCACAATGTCGGCGGCGCGTTGGTGGCGAACCTCGCGTTGGTCGGCGTTCTGCTCTTTCACGACTGGGGCGCGAAGTTCTATTTCAACGCCATCATTGCCGCTGTGGTGGCCGTTGTAGTGTACTTTCTCTTGCGCGACACGCCGCAATCGTGCGGCCTGCCACCCATCGAGAAACACTGCAACGATTATCCGCCTGAATATTCGTCCGATCACGAGCGAACATTCACGTTCAAGGAGATTTTCCTTCAACACGTCCTGACCAACAAATATCTCTGGGCAATCGCCATCGCCAACGCGTTCGCCTATTTCGTCCGATACGGCGTTGTGAATTGGGTGCCCACGTATCTGGAAACCGTCAAAGGGTTTTCCTTCAAACATTCGAGCCTCGCGTGGTCGCTCTACGAATACGCCGCCATCCCCGGCACAATCGTCTGCGGATGGATGTCCGACAAAGTGTTCAAGGGCAAACGCGCTCCTGCGACCATCCTGTTCATGGCGCTCACGCTGGTCGCGGTGCTCGTCTATTGGTCGAACCTGCACGGCCCATTGTGGGTGGATTACGCGGCGCTCATTGCCATCGGCTTCCTCATCTACGGACCGATCATGATCATCGGCCTGCACGCGCTCGATCTCGTGCCGAAAAAAGCGGCGGGAACGGCGGCCGGGTTTACAGGTTTCTTTGGCTACGTCTTCGGCTCGGCTATCGCCGGGACGGGCGTGGGATGGATTGCCGACCACTGGGGTTGGCGTGGCGTCTTCATCACCATGGTCGTCTGTTGTCTGCTCACGATGCTATTCAGCGCGCTGACGCTCGGCCACAAAGCTCACAGCGAAAGCCGCGACACACAATCTCAGTAGCGCCGGCGAAATTCTTCCACGTCCACCGTCTTCCCTGTGAGGCGCGCTTCTTCCGCGGCGAAGCCGATGAGATGGCTGTGAACCGTCGAGTCCAGTCCCGCCTCGATCGGCGCGCCGGGAGGCTTGGTGAACTCCTCATAGAACGCGTTGACCAGACCCGAATCGCCTCCCCCGTGCAACTCATAGCCGCCGTCCTCGGCCTGCACCGTGTAGCGCACCGGCTCGCCCTCGTGCGGGAAAAAGATCAGGTGCGCGCCGAAATGTTTGTGATACGTCTCGCCGCCCTTGAGCACGCCGCGCGTGCCGTAAATCTCGATGTGCCGGCCGCTCTCGAACGCCGTCATGGTGAACGTCCCGGTCAGGCCACCCTCGAACTCCATCGCCAACACCTGCCGGTCCACCGCGTCGTTGTCGCAGCGATAGACGCACCGCCCCCACGGGCTGGTCCGCAACCACGCAACGATCTCCTCCGTGCTCGCGTCCTTGGCGCGGTCGAACGCCATCGGCAGCCATACCTCCCGCATGTCGGTCGTGTAACGCATCGCGTTGTAAGGGCAGGCATCGCCGGTCGGGCAGCCGTCTGTGCACCGAGACGGGGCGCCCGCGGGTGCGCGGTCCGGCCGGAAGAACTCCAGCGAGCCGAAACTCGCGACGCGCACGCAGCGCCGTCCCACGAGCCAGTGGATGATGTCCGTGTCGTGGCAGCATTTCGAGACGATCATCGGCGAGCTAGTGCCGACGACCGACCATTGGCCCCGCACAAACGCGTGCGCTTGAAGCCATGGACGGACCCCCTCATTCGCTTGGATGCCGGTGATCTCGCCGAGCGCGCCCGACTGGACGATCTCCTTCACCTTCCGGTAAAACGCGGCAAACCGCAGGACGAAACAGATCATCACGCGGCGACCCGTCTGGCGCGCCAGCCGCTCGATCTCCAGCACCTGCTCGAAGCGGGTCGAGATCGGTTTCTCCAACAACACGTCGTAACCGAGTTTGAGAGCGCCGGAACAATGCTCGAAATGGTCAGTGTCCTGCGTCGCGACGATCATCACGTCGGCGAGCTTGCCCGCCGCCAGCAACTCCTTTGCGCTGCCAAAGCCGCGGAAATCCGCGCGGCCCGAAATCTGGCGGAGCTTCTCGCCGCGCGCCGGCACCGGGTCGGCGCCCGCGACGATCTCGAAGCGGTCCGGCCGTCGCATGGCGAGAGCAGCGTAAGTCTGGGCGCGAGCACCGCACCCGATACAGGCGAGTTTGAGTGGTTTATTCATGGCAGTCACTTTCATGTTGCGGTCTCGTCCGCCGCTTCGAAGAATGCGACGACGTTCTCCCACGGCGTCTCCGGCCCCAGCACGTGCGCCGGCGCGAGAATCAATCCACCGCCGCGTCCCACGTCGCGGATGCGCGCCCGCACCTCTGCCCGCACGTCCGCCGGCGTGCCGAACGGCATTGTCCGCTGCACGCTCACCGTGCCCCAGAACGACAGACGGTCGCCGTAGCGTTCCTTGATCGCCGCCGGGTCCATGCACTCGGGTTGCACCGGGTTGAGAATGTCAATGCCGGTTTCGATCAAGTCCGGAATGGCTGGCTCGACGTTGCCGTCGGAGTGATAGAACACAAACGAATCCGGATTCGCCGACTTCACAGCGCGCACCGTCGCAGCCAACCGTGGTTTCAGGAACTCGCGCCACGTGTCCAAACTCATCAGCAGGCCGTTCTGACCGGCAATATCATCGCCGGTGATGATGATGTCCACGCCAGCACAGGCAAACTCCGCCGCCGTGTGTTGCTGCAATGATGCGGTTCGCTCGAAAAAGTAATGCGCAATCTCCGGCTCGATTACCATGTCCATCATCAATTGCTCCAGCCCACGGATATACCACGACTGCTCGAAGACCGATCCCGCAAACGCCGCCACCGCGAGACCGTGTCGGTGCAATTCCTCGATGCGCTCGCGCAAACCCGCGTAACGATACGGTTGATCGAGGTCCGGCCACGGATATTCTCTCAGCCGCGCGAACTCCTGGACACCGCGCAACGGCGACTCGATGTGCGCAAAATGGTGGAACCCGCCGCCGCGCCACCAGACGCCCCATTCGTCCACCTGCGCCATCTCCGCTTTCGCGTCGAGCCACGGGGTAAACTGCGACCGCGGCACTGATGTCGGCTGGAACGTCACGCTCGTGATGTCCATGTTGAAATAATCGCGCGGTGACTTCGGCGCGCAATGCTCGCGCAGCATTCGCTCGATCGGCGGTGTGTATCCAATGGCATCTTCGTAAAGCAGGCGCGGCACACGATCGGTTGGCCGGTGTGTCAGCGCAGTGCGGACTCGTTCTCTCGAAGTCATGCGATATGATTTAACACCGTTCCTTTGCGGGAAGCAAGCGCAAGGATGAACTCTATCGGGGCAACCGCTGATTCCACTTTCCAACAGCGGGTTGAATGTTTATTCTGTTTCCGACAGTGGGCCTGTAGCTCAGCGGTTAGAGCGGAGGACTCATAATCCTTTGGTCGGGGGTTCGAATCCCTCCGGGCCCACCAACTTCACGAACTGGAACAATGGCAACAGAAGCGGACACATGTCGAAAATACGTTCTGCCAAAGCTGTATGCGGCAGGATGGACTGACGACCAGATTTGCGAACGGCGACTACTGGGGCATCTGGACGGGCTGGCGGGGCAGGTGGCGCGGCTGCAGCGGCTGCAAACCGAGAGCCACCTTCGCTTGGAGCAGTTGCTGCCATCCATTCTGGATCGAGCGTTCAAGGGGGAGTTATAGCATGCGAGCGTTTCCAACCAAGCTACGGTGCGCCACAGCCGCCGCCGCGTTGGATGCCCTGCTGCCGTCGATCTTGGATAAGGCTTTCAAAGGAGAATTATGAACCACGGATGGCACGGATACCGGAAACAGCTTCCGGAATTTATCCGTGGAATCCGTGTGATCCGTGGTCAATCAGATTGAAAACATGAATGCGACAAATCAGATCGGTGCATCCTACCGGCCACCGGTGAACCAACTGTTGACGCTTGGCCGAGCCAAAATGCACGGCACCGGCGTGGACTACGCGAAGCTGGGCATTGGTCGCGAGCACGTGGTCGAGTTGATCCGCATGGCAACGGACGAGACGTTGAACTCTGGGCCGTCGGACAGCAAACTGGTCTGGGCGCCGATCCATGCGTGGTGGGCGTTGGCGCAGTTGAGGGCGGAGGAAGCCGTTGTGCCGCTGCTCAGTTTGTTGCCGCGGATTCACGCTAACAACGATGACTGGGTCGGCGAGGACATGCCCCGCGTGTTAGCGGCCATTGGCCCGGCCGCCATCGAACCGGTCACAGTGTACCTTGCCGACACCACCCATGATGACTGGGCACGGGTCGCAGCGGCAATCACTTTGGGGCGGGTTGGGCAAGCGCATCCGGAGACACGGGCGGCGTGCGTTGCCCGATTGACCGCGCAACTGGAACGGTTCGCCGAGCAATCGGAACATCTCAACGCCTTTCTGATTTCGCCGCTGCTTGATCTGCGCTCCGTCGAAGCCGCCCCACTCATGGAACGCGCGTTTGCGGCGGAGCGGGTGGATGAAACAGTCGCCGGTGATTGGGAAGACATTCAGATCGAGCTTGGTTTGAAAACCAAGCGAGAGCATCCGCGCAAGCCCAACGAGTTGACCAAACTGGGCGAGCAGTTGCGCTCAGCCTTGGGAGTTAAGCTCACAGAGGACAATGAACTCGCGCCCCTCGAACCAGGAGAATCGACGGCAATTGAGCATCCCGCGCCAATGAAGGCTGGACGTAACGACCCGTGCCCCTGTGGCAGTGGCAAGAAGTTCAAGAAATGCTGCGGGCGATGACGGCGTTATGAGAGATTCCCTTTCCGAGCAACGGCGGATCGTGGGGTATCTGGACGGGTTGGCGGGGCAGGTGGCGGCGCTGGCGCGGCTGCAGTCCGAAAGCCACCTTCGCTTGGAGCGCAGCGCGGGACTACGGCGAACAAGCCTCGACGCACGGCTGCCATCTGTGCTAGACAAAGCTTTCACAGGAAAATAACATCATGACAAAACTCTCCCTCAAGGGACTTGTCGCCGCGGCGCACACGCCATTCGCGGCGGATGGCTCGCTCAACTTGGGGATTGTCGAGAAACAAGCGAAACACCTTCTCCAGAACGGCATCTCCGTAGCGTTTATCGCCGGCAGCACCGGCGAAAGCCACTCGCTGAACGTTGAGGAACGCAGACGTCTCGCCGTGCGCTGGCTGGAAGTTGCGCGAGGCACGCCGCTGAAAGTCATCGTCCATGTCGGCTCCAACTGCCTGACTGATGCCCGCGCATTGGCGGCGCACGCCCAACAAATCGGCGCGCTCGCCGTCGCGGCGCTGGCGCCGAACTACTTCAAACCGCGCTCGATCGCCGGGCTGATTGATTGCTGCGCGGAGATTGCCGCCGGCGCACCGGAATTGCCGTTTTACTTTTATGACATCCCGGCGATGACGGGCGTGAGCCTTCCGATGCCGGAGTTTCTGGCACAGGGCAAGGAGCGCATTCCGAACCTTAATGGCATCAAGTGGACCAACCCGGATTTGTACAACTACCAGCTTTGCCGGAACATGGCCGGCGCATTCGACCTGCCGTGGGGCAATGACGAGTATCTGCTCGCCGCGCTCGCGCTCGGCGCACAGGGCGCTGTCGGAAGCACCTATAACTTCGCCGCGCCCGTTTATCAACGGCTGCTGAAGGCGTTTGCAGTTGGCGACCTCGACGCCGCTCGCCAAGAACAGTTCTGCTCCGTTCGCATTGTCCAGACATTGTCCAACTACGGCTACATGGGCGCGGCCAAGACCGTCATGACAATGCTCGGCGTGGACGTCGGCCCCGCGCGGCTGCCGAACGCCAATCTGGCCGAAGCGCAGGCTACGGCGTTGCGGCAGGACCTTGATCGGATCGGCTTCTTCGACTGGCTCAAGCAATGAATGTGATCCTTGGACTCCTGATGCTGGCGGCCATCGCGCCGCAACGCGTGGACGTATTCGTCAGCGGCCAGGAAGGTTTCCACACGTTCCGGATTCCATCCGTCATCGTCACCAAGGGCGGCGCAGTGCTGGCGTTTGCCGAGGGACGACGTTCACGCGAGGACCAGTCGGAAAACAAGATCGTGTTGAAACGCAGCGCCGACAACGGCACGACGTGGTCATCCATTCAGGTGATCGCCGACGCCGGACAAGGCAGCCTCAACAACCCGTGCGCCGTTGTCGAGCAAACCAGCGGCCAGGTCTTTTTGATGTACCAGTCCTATCCCCCCGGACAGCGCGAAGGCAACGTCCGGTGCTGGGTGACGAGCAGCAACAACGACGGCAAGACGTGGTCGCCGCCGCAGGACGTGACTTCTTCCTGCAAAGCACCGGCAGAGACAGCCGCCGTCGCAAGCGGCCCCGGCATCGGCATCCAACTCGTCAACGGATCACGCGCAGGCCGGTTAATAATGCCGTTCAATGAAGGCCCGCGGGGGATGAAGAACGTGTACGCCGTCTTCAGCGACGACCAGGGCAAAACGTGGCAAACAGGGAAACGCGCGCCCGGCGCGCACGTCGTGAACAGCAAAGGCAACACGACCAGCCTCGTCGCTGAAGTGCAAATGGTCGAGTTGTCCGATGGCGCGGTGATGCTGAACAGCCGGAGTTGGGGTGGACGACGATTGCGCAAAACCGCCGTGAGCCGAGACGCTGGCGTCACGTGGTCACCGGTCGGCGAGGACGAACACCTGCGCGATCCGCGCTGCATGGCGTCCGTGCTCCGGTACAGTTTCGACAAGAACATCCTGCTTTATTCCGGTCCCGACAGCAGCGACCGCCGCAATGGCGCCGTTCGCGCGAGCCACGACGACGGCAAGACATGGCCGGTGAAGAAAGTGTTGGAACCGGGCAAGTTCGCCTACAGTTGCCTGACGCGCCTGCCGGATGGACAGATCGGTTGTCTCTACGAAACCGGCGCGACCGACGCCTACGAACGACTTGTCTTCGCCATCGTTTCCATCGAGTGGCTTGCGGCACCCTGAACCTTCAAGACGTCTTCAACGCAGCATGGGACGGCGCCGGCCGGGCAGCAGGCTGACCAACATGCCGGTCACTGCGCCGACCACAAACGAAGCCGGCGACATCCAGACGAAGCTGAGTCCCCATTCTTTCAGGAACCCAAGCCCCAGCTCCTGCTGATACGCGAGGACCACCGCCACCAACAGACTTGCCGTCGTGCCGGCACAAGTGCCCGACGCCGTCGCCCACGGGATGAACAGCGCCATGAAGAACATCATAAAGAGCGGCACGGTCAGGAGGTTGGCAATCTTGTAGCACAGTTCCAGCAGGTTGCCCTCGATATAGCCGAACAGCGAGCTTAGCAAGACCACAATGACGCCGACCACGAACGACACATATTTCGCCTGTCGAACACGGCGGCGCTCGGTTTGCTCGCGTTTCCAGAACCGACCAATAAAATCAGAGGTGATCACGGAACAGACCGAGTTCAGACCGGAGGAGAGGCTCGACATGGCAGCGGCCAGCAGCGCGGCAATCACCAGACCGCTCGCGCCCGCCGGCAAGCCGTGCACAATATAGAGCGGCAGCAGTTGATCCCCGTTTCCGTACACGGTGTGGCCGGCGGGAAGCATTTCCGGATGCTTGAGGAAGTACGCCATCAGCGCCAGACCGGCGACCGCCAGGAACGGCCAGAGCGCCAGGCAGGAAAGCAGCGAAAGATGGAACATCCGCCGCGCGGCACGCGCATCGCGAGTGGCCAGGTAACGCTGGATCGCCATCTGGTCCGCGCCAGCGGTGCAAACGTACCACGTGAAAAACGCAAGAAACCCACCGGCAAACGTGAACCGCACATTCGGCTCAATCCAAAAAACCGGCCGTTGCCAGTGCGACGGCCATTCACGCGGCCACCACGACCCCACGCCACCCAAATCAACCGCAATCAGAATCAGCACCAGAGCGGCACCGCCAAACAGAATGAATACCTGCACCACATCGGTCAAAACCACAGCGCGTAGTCCGCCCATCGAGGTGTACACCACGGTGAGCAACCCCAGCACCGCGCATATCCAGGGAGCAACCGACGGGTCCAGCCGCAACACCGGCACCAAGATGGCGCTGGCCGTCGCAAAAATAATCAGCGACATCCAAAACAACCGCAGCAACAGAAAACAAACTGCCCCCATCATCCGCACACCAAGCCCAAAGCGCATTTCAAGAATCTCGTAAGCGCTGGTCACCCGCTGCCGCGTGATGACCGGAATCAACAACCAGCCGACAACCAAGGCGATGAACGGAACCGCAATGAGCTGCGACAGCATCATCGGCCCGTACTTGATCATCTCACCGGGAATCGCCAGATAGGTCAGCGTGCTCAGCAGCGTGGCGAACAACGACAAGCCGACCATCCACGGCGACATGTTGCGCCCGCCCAGAAGAAAATCGTCGGCGGTGCTGGTGCGCCGCGAGTAATACCACCCGGCGCCCAACATGCCGAGGGCATACAAAACAAGCACAAACCAGTCGAATAGATGCATGATTCGATAGGTGCAAACATTCTCAGGTTGACGACAATCCCAACATCCCGCATTCGATCCGCTCCAGCAACGCGTGCAACAGGAAACCGTGCGCTTCCTGAATGCGGGCGGTGTCAGTTCCATCCACGATCAGTTCGATGTCCGCCTTCCCTTTTGCCGGTCCCCCACCCTTCCCCAGCAATGCGACCGTTTTCACACCGCGCGCTTTTGCTGTGTCGATCGCGCGAAGAATATTGACGGAGTTGCCGCTCGTGGTGAAACAAATCAGCAGATCATTCGTCCCCGCCAAGCCTTCGACCTGCCGCGAAAACACCGAGTCAAAACCATAGTCGTTCGAGATGCACGTCAACAGCGTCGGGTCCGCATTCAGGCAGACCGCCGGCCACGAGGGACGCTCGCGCCGGTAACGCCCAACGAGTTCCTCGGCCAGATGCAACGCATCCGCCGCGCTGCCGCCATTGCCGCAGGTCAGCACCTTGCCCCCGCTGTGCAGCGAAGAAACCATCGCCGCCGCAATCTTCTCGAAAACCGGCTCCTGTTTCCCCAGCGATCGCAATGTCTGACACGACTCGGAGATCAGTTTCGTGAACATCGTTGGTCCTTTCACAACCGTTGCACCGTCAATCCGCCGTCCACCATCAACACCGCGCCCGTCGAATACGGGAAATCGCCGCGCGCCAGCGCCGCCACGACTTTTCCCACATCTTCCGGTGTGCCCCAGCGGGGTTGAATGGCGAGTCCTTCCGCAAACAACTTGTCGTACTTGGCTGTCACCGGAGCGGTCATGTCGGTCCTGATGACGCCGGGACGAACTTCATAGACGGGAATGTTGAACGCGCCGAGCCGAGCCGCCCATAATTGCGTCGCCATTGCGATGCCTGCTTTTGAGATGCAGTAGTCGCCGCGGTTGACGCTGGCGACGGTCGCCGAGATCGAGGAGACGTTGATGATGCAACCGCTCTTTTGCTCGATCATCCAGCGCGCCACTGCCTGCGTAAGAAAATACGGCCCCTTCAGGTTGGTCCGGATGAGTTCGTCGAAACTCTCCTCGTTGGCTTCGAGAATGTCCGCACGAACTTTCGGCGCAATCCCGGCGTTATTTACGAGAACGTCCAGCCGGCCAAAACGCTGTCGAATGGCCTCGATCATCCGTTGTCGCGCTGCCGCATCGCTCACATCGCATTGGCAGTAGAAGAAGTCCTTGTGTTCACAGGCCGTGCGGACGCCACAGATGGCGACATCGAAGCCGCCTTTCAGAAGGCATTGCGCGATACCGAGTCCAATGCCGCGCGAACCACCAGTGACGAGCGCGACGTGTTTCATGCTTTCAACTCCGGGATCGTCACCCACTTCCGCTTCTGCCACGATTCGATCCCCTTCTCTGCCAACTGGACGCCCTTGGTGCCTTCGAGGAGCGACCAGCGGAACGGCTCGTTCTTCACGACATGGCGGAGGAACAGTTCCCACTCGATTTTGAAGGCGTTGTCGTACGCCTGCTGGTTCGGCACCTTCTGCCACGTGTCGTAAAAGTTGATCGGCTGGTCAATATCGGGATTCCAAACCGGGCGCGGTGTCGCGCCGTACGGTTGCACCCAACATTCGCGCAGCCCGGCGACGGCGCTGCCGCGCGTGCCGTCCACGTGAATGGTCAGCAAATCATCCCGTCGCACGCGCGTGCACCAACTGGCGTTGAAGTGCGCAACAATATCGCCTTCCAACTCAAGCGTCGCATACGCGGCATCGTCGGCATCGGCCTTGTACGGCTTGCCGGTTTCGTCCCAGCGTTTCGGGATGTGCGTCGCGGCGTGACAGGAAACGGCTTTGACTTCGCCGAAGAGATTGTCGAGCACGTAACGGAAATGGCAGAGCATATCGAGAATGATGCCGCCGCCGTCGGCCTTCCGGTAATTCCATGACGGACGTTGAATCGGGACAGTGTCACCCTCAAACACCCAGTAGCCGAACTCGCCGCGCACGGCGAAAATCCTGCCGAAGAATCCGGTATCGCGCAGCACCTTCAGTTTCAACAGTCCCGGCAACCAGAGTTTGTCCTGCACCACGCCATTCTTCACGCCGGCTTTCGTTGCCAGACGGGACAATTCCAGCGCTTCCTTCGTGTTCGTCGCCGTCGGTTTTTCGCAGTAGATGTGTTTACCGACTGCAATCGCCTTTTTCACGGCTTCGACGCGCCGATCCGTGGTCTGCGCGTCGAAGTAAATCGTGTCGGCCTCGTTGGCCAGCGCGGCATCGAGGTCAGTCGTCCAACGTTTCACCCCGGCTTGCGCGGCTAGTTTCTCCAGCTTGACCGGGTTGCGCCCGACAAGAATGGGGTCAGGCATGATGGTTTCTGTCTCGCTGATCTTGACGCCGCCTTGTTTGATGATGGCGCAGATGGAGCGCAACAGGTGTTGGTTGGTTCCCATGCGTCCCGTGACGCCGTTCATGATGATGCCGACTTTGATCATTGTGGTTTCTCCGTGCATTGCGGTTGCGCGCCCGCCGGGAGCGGCGGGGCCTCGATACCGGCCCGTGGCAACGTGCCGGCGAGTTCGTGTTTCCAGTGGGCAACATCGCCGGCGGGGCCATAAATGTAGATCATCCGCAATGGCGTGTCGCCGATGTTGGTGAGTTGATGAAAAACGCCCGACGGAATGTAGGCCGCCTGGCCGGTCGTCAGGATTTGTTTTTCGCTGCCGAGGCACATTTCGCCGGTGCCTTCGACGATAAAATAGACTTCTTCCTGTTCCTGATTGTGCCACGGCACCTGGCCGCCTTTCGGGTCGAGCGTGACGTTGCCGACGCTGAACGCCTTGGCCTGAATCGGCGAGACGCCGCCGACGATGTTTTGTGTGCGCCGCCGCGCGGGATACCGGCGGCCTTCGATCTTGTTGAGGTCAGCAATGATCATGAGAATCTCAAATAAGGTTGGTTGTTGGCCGCGCGCTGGACGTAGAGCGCGGCTTCGCGCGCGTGGTAGTCGCCCCACATGCTGGACTCGCCACACGGGATTTTACGACCGCGTGGAATGTAGTCCCAGTTGTTCGGGCGATGATAGACGCTGTGGAGAATCAAGCCCTGATGCTTCGCCTCAGTGCTAAGGTACGGCTCATCGAGGAGCGTGTTGAGTACCGTCAGGCCGGCGTGCCAGTAGCGTTTATTATTCAGGTAACGACCGAGGCGGAGCAATCCTTGTGCGGCGATGGCAGCGGCGGAACTGTCCACGGGTTCGTGATTGTTGTACGGGTCGGCTGGTTTCTTCTGCCAGTTGCCGAGCTTGTGGAGATTCGGCGCGCCGGTGTCCCAGTACGGAATCCCGTCGGCGGCGGTGGCGTGTTCGATGTAGAAATCGCACGTCGCCTTGGCTGCCTTCAACATCACTGGGGTGGTCTCGCTCTTCGCAAACTCCAACTGCTCGGCGTATCCGAGCATCGCCCACGCGAGGCCGCGCGTCCACGTGGTGAACCCCGACCAGCCTTGCTGCGAGTTGGGACAACGGAAGTTGCCGTCGTTGAGATTGAAGATCGCCTCGTGCGCGACGCCGCCGTCGGCGCGGACGTTGTATTTCGCGATGGCGACGGCGTGTTGTTTGAGCCGGTCGAACAACGAGATTTTTCGGTCGTTCTCCTCCATCAACGCATGTCCCAGCTTATGCGCGACGGCCAAGGAACGAAGCGAGCGGATGCTGTCAACAAACAGCGAATGCGGGCCGTTGAACGAGTAGATGAAACCGCCACCGTCCGCCGTCTTCGTCCAACGACGGGCCTGCACGGCGCCGCTGACTTTGAGGGCCAGCTCGTAGAAATAGCGTTCCCACTCGTTCTCCGCCAACCGTCCTTCCTCCATCAAGCGGAGCAGGTTGCCGTAGGTGCTGACGTTGTTGAAGCCGTGGTCGTGCACGCCGAAATGGCTGACGTGCGGCGCCATTTTCCCGACGGTGTTGCGACGGCCGATGTCCAAAAACTCCGTGTCGCCGCTGGCATCGAACTGAAGGATGGCCGAACCGTACTGGAATCCCTGCGTCCATTCGGTCCAGCCGCGCGCGGTGTATCGTCCGCGGACGGTGAACACGGGGGAACCTTTTGACGCGTTGTCGCTTTTCTCCAGCGACTTGATTTTCACGGCGGAGAGGTCCCAGAACCGGTAAATCTTCCGGAGCAATTTTTGCGGTGTCAGAGTGGCGTTGATTCTCATGGTGAACGGTTGATGAATAACTGATTGCAACGGGAGCGTCAACGGAATTGCCCCGGTCCGCCAATCATTTTGCGCCACGATCCCGCTTCAGGAACAATCCTTCCAGCGGGCCGAGCGTCAGTTGTGCGCCGACGTTTTCGCCGTTGTTGGCCGCGGTGTCCTGCAACGGCGTCGCTTGCATCCGGCGATACGTTCGTCCCGGCGAAAGCTTCGCCAGATCGAACGTGTACGGCGCATGGGATGGATTGGCGAGGACAAGGCCGTTCTCGAAAATCCGATACATGGCGTCTGGATGCGCGTGAGCCGTGATTCGTTGGATCGTGACCGGCTCGTTACCTTCGATTCGGAATGTCAAATCGAGATGTTGCGAACGCACATCGCGAAAGTAAAAGGCCGACGTGAAGAAGCGGTCGTTCACCCATGTCATGTGCGATTTCGGCTTGGTCAGCGCGTCTTCAGCAACACCTGCGCGCGCAATCTTCACGTCACCCCAGAATCCCTGATCGGTCACTGTGTTGTCTTTCGGGCCGCAGTCAGCCACGAACTTGAGTCGGATGCGTTGGCCCGCCCACTTGGCGAGCGACACGGACCGCGGCAGCCATTGGTGAGCCTTGGTGGATTCCTCGAAGACTCGGCTGAACGTGCCCGGCGTTGCGCCGGCCAGCGGAGCAACGAGGACGCTGAACCAGACGCCATCGGAACGTTGCGGGCTTTTCTCGGCCATGCCGAGATGGAAACGCAATTCCGCATTGGGGGGCACGTCAACATCCGAACACCAGAACACGTAGCCTTTCCCCGACTGGAAAGGCGGATGGATCGCATAAGCGGGGATGGCCTTGTCGCCAATCTTCTCACTGGCACGATAGTTCACTCTGGCACCTGAGCCTGGAGCAATCGGCAATTCGCCACTGCAACGCAGCGCCATGCCGGTCACATCGGGCCTGCACATCACGCCGCTGGTGACGCCGATTTCAGCAAACCGCGCCATCTCGACGGGATAACCGTTGCGCGGCGCGCCTTTCATCGTTACGAACACTGTGATGTCTTCGCCGGTAACCGGCACATCGTGGATCGAGAAGCTCAATCCTTGGTCAGCAGGACCGGTCGACGAGATGACGAGCTTTCCGTCCGCGGTGCGCGCGGTTGCGCCGGCGGATATTCGTTTTGCCCATGCATCCATGCCGCCGAGGCAGTTCGGCGTTGCGGCGGCCAAGTGAACCGCGTCGCCTTCTGGTTTGCCGAGCCAGCCGAGTTTGTTGGCCGTGCCGCAGACAAACTCGTCCCAGATTCCAATTGGGCCTTTGCGCGGCGCGGGCGGTGGGAACGAATAACAGATCATCGCATCGGTAAATTGCCCGGCGGCAAACACGAGACGATGTCGCGCAAATGGGACTTCCGGGTTCTTGTGCTCGCCCGGCTTGCCGGGAATTGCTTCCGTCCATTTATGATTGATGTAATTGAACGCCGGCTTGAAGGCGTTAGCCTGCCAGAAGGCGTGACGGTTCAAGCCGCCGGACCAGTCCACGAAATGCCAATCATTGAGGTTCGGCCAGCCTTCGCTCTCGATGCCGTTGAGAATGCCAAACGCCCGTTGCGAGCGGCGACCGCCGGGACCGAGCGCGCCATCGCCTTGAATGATGCGATTCGGCCCCAACCGGCTTCGCAATTGCCGGGCAAACCCGATCACGCCGATGCCGTACTGGTTCACGCCGCCAATCACGCCGTTGTCCGTCTCGCCGTCGCCATCGGTGTCGCCGTGCGTCTCGTGGAACATCACGTCGAACTCCAGCCCATCGAACGCCTCCAGCTTGCCGCCCTTGCCAAACCACGCGGCGAGATCATCCACCAACCGGTCGGCGCACGTTTTTCCTTCTGCGTCTTTCGGGCAGTGCGCCGAGAAATTGTAGTACCACATCAGGTTATTGTTTTTGCCCCACGGTCCTTCGACGCAATGTGCTGCCGCCCGTGCCTTGCCGGCCTTGAACGCCAAAGGTTTTGTTCCATAACAACCGCGTTTCACGCGAATCGTATTGGCTTTGCTGTCCATGGACACCAACTGCACCTGCTCGCAATAGTTCCAATCATGTTTGCCGTCAGCGGTGACGCCAAACAGCGCGATGTCGTCATTCGATGTCCGGTAGCGTCCCGTGTTCACACGGAAATCCCCAACATCCTCGACGCGGATGACGGTTTCTTCCGATGTGGCGGGAACATCACCCAAGATGCGCGTGGCTTTGCGATAAATCCAGTGGCCGGGAAAATACTTTTCGGCATGGTAACGCGGGTCGCGCGCGTTGCCGTTGAAGTGCAGCAGGACGACCTGACGGGGATGCTCGCGTTTGAACCGCGAAAACCATTCCGGATTGCGCGCTTCGCGGCCAAGCACTTCCTCGTCGAGACATTTCCCCATGATCCCGGACAACCGGCTGAACTCCGCCGCCCACTGCTCGTAAGCGATGCCTTTGCGCGAGGGACCTCCTTCGGAACCGCGAAAGAAAAAGACACGAGGATACTCCGAGCCGTAGATTTGCAGATCCCCAGCGTAAGACGCCGAGACGAGCGTGAACACCACAAGTGCTATTGCCTGTTTGCCAAAGTTCATGCGGCGGATTTTATCGTCATCCTGCCATCTGCCAAGACATTCTTGTCCTTGCCCGCTACGGCGGTTACAGTCTGCGCCACCATGAACTTGATCGCCCTGCTTTGCGCCGCCGAACTGTTCGTCGCTCCCAACGGCAATGACGACAATCCCGGCACTCTCACACAACCGTTGAAAACACTGGAGGCGGCCCGCGGAGCGAAGACCGTCTTCGTGCGCGGCGGCCTCTACGAACTCGAACGCCCCTTGAAGCTTGACGCGAAAGATTCCGGCGCCACGTGGCGCGCCTACAAGAACGAGAAACCCGTCGTCATCGGAGGTCGCCAGATCACCGGCTTCGTCCCGCACAAGGGCGACATCCTCAAGGCGACCGCCATCAAGGGCGTCAATTTCCGGCAACTTTTCTTTGACGGCAAACGAATGCATCTTGCCCGATACCCGAACTTTGACCCGAAGAATCCTTACGGCGGCGGCTGGGCGTACGCCGACGGCAAACCGGTACCGATGTACGCCGAGGTTCCCGGCGAAAACCGGCATTCGCTTCACTATAAAATCGCCGACGCACGCGATTGGAGCCGCGCTGACGAGGGCGAAGTGTTCGTGTTCCCGCGCTACAACTGGTGGAACAACATCGTCCGCATCAAGACGATTGACCGCGACACCCGCACGATCACGCTCGCCGGCTCCTGCTCGTATCCGATCCGCCCCACTGACCGTTACTATGTGCGCGGCATGTTTGAAGAACTCGACGCGCCCGGTGAGTGGTATCTCGACAAGAAAGATTGGACGCTCTATTTCTGGCCGCCGGCACCGTTGAAAGGCAAAGCTGTTTACGCGCCGACATTGCGCACGCTCATCGAGATTGGCTCCGGCGCAACCAACATCACGTTCCGCGGATTCACTTTCGAATGTTGCGAAGGCACCGCCATCACCATGAAAAACACCACCAACTGCCTCATCGCCGCCTGCATCATCCGAAACGCCGGCGATTACGGCGGCAACGGCGTCTCCGTGGACGGCGGACGCGCCAACGGCGTCGTCGGTTGCGACATCTCGGAGATCGGTCGCTCCGCCATCTCGCTCAGTGGCGGCGACCGGATCACGCTCACTCCCGGCGACAATTTTGCTGACAACAACTACATCCACCATACCGGCGTCTTCTACAAACAAGGCGTCGGCGTCAGCCTGACCGGCGTCGGCAATCGCGCCTCCCACAATTATATCCACGATTGTCCGCGGTTCGGCATCCAGTTCAGCGGCAACAATCTCCTCATCGAGTTCAACCACATCCGCCACGTCAACCTCGAAACCGCCGACACCGGCGCGGTCTATACCGGCGGACGTGATTGGATTTCGTCGCGCGGCACGGTAATTCGCCACAATTACTTTCACGACATCCTTGGCTACGGCCAGGAAAAGGGGAAATGGGTCTCGCCGCACTATGCGTGGGGTGTTTATCTCGACGACAACGCCGGCGGCGTGGACGTCATCGGCAACATCGTTGCCCGCTCCATCAACGGGCTTGTCCACTTCCACAACGCCCGCGACAACCGCGTCGAGAACAACATCTTCATTGACGGCAAGCTTCAGCAGTTCAACGCGAACGGCTGGACCCCCGCGCACCGTTACTGGACCAACCACCTGCCGAGCATGGTCAAAGGCTACGAATCCGTGGCCAACCAACCGGCATGGAAACAGATGCGCAACATGAATCTCCATCCCACCAACGCCGTGCTGCCCAATGGCCTCATCATGAGCGGCAATGTCGTTTGCCGAAACATCTTCTACTACCGCATCCCCGACGCCAAGCTCTACGCACTGAACCGAATGTCGCTCGACCACAACTTATTCGACTCCAACCTCGTCTGGCACGCCGGATTGGGCGCATCTCGACACCACAATAACTGTAGCCGCGAGCCTGCTCGCGGCGGGGAGGGATTCGCCCTGTCAACCGAGGCCGCGAGCAGGCTCGCGGCTACAGGGAAACGGAAGCAGGATGATAGCGCCGAGATACGCTCCGCCGGATTGCCGATCCTCACTGGCCACCAGAAACTCAAGAACGTTGACGGGCCGAACCTCGTCCCGAACGGCGACTTCGAGAACGGTCAGCCCGGCAAAGAACCAACCAACTGGAAATGGCAGATCCGTCCCACCGGTTCCAAGGCCGCGATTGACGACACGGTCAGGTTCGCCGGCAAACAATCGCTCCGCATCGAGGGCCGCGGCACCACAACCGATGCATCCGGACGAAAGTTGTCACCGAATTACGTCAGCGCCGACATCCAGGCCAAACCCGGCCAGTTGTATCGCTTGACCGCGCGCATCAAAGCCGCCGCGCCCGGCACCAAGTTCGCCATGATGGCGCAGTCCTACCAAGATAAAAAATGGTTCTGGTCAAAAGACACGAGCACCACTGCCGTCACTGATTGGAAGGAATACGAAGTCACCTTCAAGTTCCCGGCCCCCGGCGAGTCCGCGTATCGGGAAGGAATGAGCACGTTCCGCATTCGCTTCGACATCCGACAATCGGAAGGAACAATCTGGGTGGACGACGTGACCTTGCGCGAAGCCGTCGCGCTGGATGAGTGGGCCTCATGGCAGGCCACGGGACAAGACGCGCATTCGATGATCGCCGACCCGCTCTTCGCCAATCCCGACAAGGACGACTATCGTCTCCAACGCAACTCGCCCGCATTCAAGCTTGGCTTCAAACCGATTCCCGTTGAAAAGATTGGCCCGTACCGACACGAACTCCGCGCCACCTGGCCGATCAAAGAAGCCGAAGGTGCCCGCGAACATCCACTTGTCAGCGAAGCGCACGAATGACCGGGGAACCCTGCCCCCCTCTCCCTTCGGCAGTTCGGCGCAGGTCTCTGACCGCGCCGCTCTGCCGACCGCATGGTCTTCACGCTGGCATTCTAGCGTGGGAGCCGCCTCAGTGTGGCGACGGGCTTGCGGGGTCGGGGCACTGAGGCCCCTCCCACATTGACGGCCTACGCGGGCAATGTGGAGCAGGTTTGTAACCTGCTGTTCCATGACAAGCAGGCAGGTTGCAAACCTGCCCCACATTCCTGCCGGCGCGGGTCGGGGCGGGTCGGGATCCACCCCTCTCGCCCCGCAGCCGTAAAGATTGCGGCTACTCACGAAACGGCGCGGTCAGAGACCTGCGCCGAACAGAGGGGCGGCGACGGAGCGCCGCCCTCCGGAGGGTTTCGCTCCGTCGAAACCCCTTCCGTGGTTCACGTTCCAACTCTGCCCCTTGCAGTCCGTCACGATTTGTGTTGAACTCCTCTCCCATGAAACAGTCTTTCGTTGCTGCGGTATCACTGCTCGGCATAGTCTGCGCAGCGAGCGCATTGGCTGAAACCTATTACGTGTCCAGCACCGGCAATGACACCCACGATGGCCGCTCACCCCAATCGGCATGGCGCAGTCTCGACAAGGTCAACGCAGCCACACTGCGCCCCGGCGACAAGGTGTTGTTCAAGCGCGGCGATGTTTGGCGCGGACAACTCCGACCACAAAGCGGCCACGACGGTGCGCCGATCTCGTACGGCGCGTATGACGAGGGCGCCCGCGAACATCCCCTCGTGAGTGAAGCGCACGAATGAGACCAGGGGCAGTTGCGGGAGATTGAGCGGACATGGGCGACGCTGGTGGAGAAAGCCAAAGGCCCGGTCTTGGCTGACTTGGATCGGGAGGCAGCCGACGCGAACGCCGTCATTTCCGGTATGAGCGATCCTGTCATCCGCACACGGGCGCAACAAGCCTGAAGGCAACACACGCCTCGAAGGAACAGATTTATTGGCTGGCCAAGCGGTGGGAATTGGGTAAGCTGTGGCGCAATCGCGCACCGATATGATTCCCAAAACACTCGTCATCATTCCGACGTATAACGAAAAGGAAAACATCCGCAACATCGTCCCGTCGGTGTTGGAGCAGTCGCCCCATGTCGAAGTGCTGGTGGTGGATGACGGTTCGCCGGACGGCACGGGCGCGATCGTGAAAGAGATGGCCGCGGGCAATCCGCGCATTCATCTCTTGGAGCGCGCCGGCAAAAAGGGGCTTGGCACGGCGTACATCGCGGGGTTCAAGTGGGGGCTGGCCAACGGGTTCGATTGCTTGATGGAGATGGACGCCGACTTCTCGCATGACCCGAAGGAGATCCCGAATTTCCTGAAAGCCATCGAGACGAACGATCTGGTGCTCGGCTCGCGGTACAAGGACGGCGTGCGCGTGGTGAACTGGCCGTTGCGCCGGTTGTTCCTGAGCAAGGGCGCTTCGTACTACGTGCGGATCATCACGGGGCTGCCGGTGGCGGACCCGACAGGTGGGTTCAAGTGTTTTCGCCGGCGGGTGCTGGAGTCGCTCGACCTCGACGCGGTGCGCAGCAACGGGTACGCCTTCCAAGTCGAGATGACGTACAAGGCGTGGATGAAGGGGTTTCGTGTCGCGGAAATTCCGATCACGTTTGCCGACCGGTTCGCGGGCCGCTCGAAGATGTCGGGGCACATTGTGCGCGAGGCGTTGTGGATGGTCTGGGCATTGGCGCTGGCGAACGGGTTTTGTCGTTGGCCGCGCAAACGAATGGGTGATTGATGAGAATGGTGCCGGCACCAGACGGCAGTTGGGAGATTCCCGACGGCCGGGCGCCAAAAGGGTTCTGGCACAAGCTGGATTGGTGGGCGGCGGGCGCAACGACGCTGAGCGTGTTTCTGGTCTATTTCGTCACGTTGGCGCCGAGTGTGGCGCTGGAAGATTCCGGCGCGCTGGTAACGGCGGCGTGGAGTTTGGGCGTGCCGCGTTCGCCGGGACATCCCCTCTGGACATTGTCGGGCTGGGTGTGGACGCATCTGTTTCCCCTTGGCAACGTCGCGTGGCGGTTGAACCTGTTCTCGGCGGTGTGCGGCGCATTGGCGGCGGGATTGATGGTGTTGTTGGTGTCGCGCAGCGCGCGCGTGTTGACGGCGCGCCTGATCGCGCAGGAGGAATCATTCCAGCACCGGTTGTTGCTGCGCGCGTCGGCGCTCGGCGGCGCGGTGTCCGGTTGTCTGCTGGCATTCAGTCCCACGATGTGGTCGCGGGCGGTCATCGCCGAGGTGTACACGATGGAGGCGTGCATTTTCCTCGCGATTCTGGTGGGGTTGTACCGGTGGAGTTTTGAGCCGGAACGGCGATGGCGATTGTGCGTGGTGGCGTTGTTGTGGGGCGCGGGCGTGGGAGTCCATCAAACGCTGTCGCTCAGTCTGTTTGCGATGGTTTTTTTTGTGTGGCTGGTGGAACGCTCGCTGGGGCGGGATTTGTTGACGCTGCTGCTTGGCGCGCTCGTGTTGGCGGTCGGCGTGTTGGCCGCGCGGCCCGGCAGCGTGTTCCATCAGGGCGCCTTCAGCGCGACGGTAGTAAGCGGCTTGGCGTTGGGGGCGGCAGTCTGGCTTTTTTTCCTGTGCCGCGCAAGGCGTGGACTGATGGGGCAATGGCGCGCGGTCCTGGCAATCATCGGCGCAGCGATGGCAGGTCTGTTGGTCTATCTGTACGTGCCGCTGGCATCGGCGACCAATCCACCGGTGAATCACCTCGCGCAGGTTCAACAACTGCCCATGCAAACCGAGCGGACGCTCTTGCAGTTGTGGGCGCAACTCAACGTCGTGCTCTACAACGTGCAGGCGGAGTTCAACATCGTGTTTGCCGTGCTGGGGCTGGCCGTCTGGTTTTTCTTTCGTGAACTGACACGCTTCAGCCGCGACTGGCTCTGGTTTTTGCTGGTGGCATTCCTGAGTTTCGGCCTGGGAATCGTGTTCCTGTCGAACCCGCCCTATGAAAAACTGTGGACCTTCACCAACCGGGTGTTCTTCCTGCCGGCGTATTGCGTGTATGCGATGTGGATCGGTTACTCGGTGATTTTGTTGCAGGTGTTCGTGCTGCGACGGCGCGTGGACATGCATCCGCTGGCGGAACTGTGGATTGTGCCGGCGTTGCTCTTGCCAGCGGTGTCGCTGTGGCAACACCGCGTCGAGAGCAGCCAGCGCAACCATCATTTCAGCTACGGGTTCGGCTACCGGCTGTTCAAACCCGACGGCGCTTACCCGGAAATGGAACGCAACGCCGTGCTCTTCGGCGGGAGCGACGCAGGACGGTTTGTGCCCGCGTATCTCGTGTTCGTCGAGAGCCGGATGGCGGCGTTGTTCAAGACGCACATCCCGCGCTATCCCGACAGCGTCATCTTTGACCGCCGCGACGTGTACATCCTGGCGCAACACGCATTGACGGAGCCGACGTATCTGCGGAGCCTGCGCCAGCAATACGGCACGCCGCGTCCCACCGGCCGTCGCGCGTCGTGGTATCCGTCCGACGCGCTCTGGCTGCCATCGGACACCGACTGGCACGAGACGCTCCGCCAGTGCATGACCCAGCTCGGCCAATCGCCGCGCGAAACCGCAACGGCACCCAAACGCCTCCGCAACCCGGATCTTCTTCAGGCGCTCGCCGGCTCGCTGAGCCGGAACATCTTCGAGCAAAACCGGTCGCGCCACGCCTTCTACGTCGAGGAAGGCCAGGTATTGCCGTGGATGTATCCGTATCTGGAACCGTGGGGATTGATTTTCCGGCTTCATCCGCAACCGGTCGTGGTGCTCGATCCCGCCACGGTCGGACGCGACCGCCGGTACTGGGATGAATTGACCGTCAAATTGCTGGCGGAACCGGGTTTCCGTCACGACATCGTGGCGCGGGCATTGTATTCCAAGGCGCGCACCGCCATCGGCGGCCTCTACGCGCATCATCGCATGAACGACGACGCCGAATACGCCTATCGCCAGGCGTTGGAACTCTATCCGGACAACACCGATGCCGTGCTGAACCTCGCGCGGTTGTGCGTTCAACTCGACCGTTTCGACGACGCGGAAAAGAGCCTCTCCACCGCGCTCGACCACGACAGTTACAATGCCAGCCTCCGCGACGCCCTGGCGCACACCAAGGAAATCCAGCGCGTGACCGCGCTCATCCGGGAGTTGCAGGCGCAACGCGCCGCGCGGCCGGCGGACATCGTGCTTGGCCTTCAATTGTTCGCCGCCTACGCCCGCCGCCAGCGCGTGGACGACATGGACGGCGTGGTCGAGGAGATGTTGTCGTTGCCGGCAATCACCGCGGGCGACCTCGTGCAAATGGCCGAAGTGTACACCCAGATCAACCGGCTCGACCGCTCCACGCAACTGCTCCGCGTCTGCCTCCAGCGATTCCCCCGGCACGCCGTGGCCTGGTACGAGTTCGCCGCCGCCTCGGCCCAGCACGGGAATTGTTACGACTGCGTCACCGCGCTCAGTCGCGCGCTCGCCCTCGATTCTTCCAGCGGTCGCCTTCGCGACTTGGCGCGGAAGGATCCCCGTCTCCAACGATGCCGCGACGATCCGCAGTTCCAGAAAACGCTCGGCGCGCTCTGACAAGGCGCAGGCTTGACCTCGCCGCAAAGCGCGTGGTAGCGTGCCGCGCCCTCAAAAAGGAATCCATGAACAATCACATTGCCGCTTTCGTATTCGTGTCGCTCGCCGCCGTGTTGCCGGTGAGCGGCCAACAACCGGCCGCCGTCGCGCCCGCGCCTGCCACCAACAGGGACGCCGTCGTGGCCCGCGTCGGCAGCGCCGTCATCCAACGGCGGGAACTCGACATGGCCATGGCCGGTGTGCTGGCCCAGATCAAAAGGCAAAATCAACCCGTTACACCCAGCCAGATTCCACAACTTGAACACGAAGTCCTCAACAGCCTCGTGGACCGCGAAATCGTCCTCCAATCGACCAGGGCCAATCCGCCCGCCGGCCTCGACGAAAAGGTCAAGGAACAGTTGGAGCGCGCCCGCGCCATGGCGGGCGGCGAAGAACCGCTGCTTAAATCGCTGGAGGAAGCCGGCATCTCCCGCGCTGAATTGGAGCGGCGCACCCGCGAGAACGTCATCTGGAGCGAGACGCTCCGCCAGGTCGCCGAGTCCCAAACCAAGGTTACACCGGAAGAGGTGAAAGCCTTTTACGACGCCAACACCAGCCGGATCAAACAACCCGAAATGGTGCGCGCCAGCCACATTCTGGTGCGGGTTGAGCCGGCTGCCAGCGAAGACATCAAGAAAGCCTGTCGCACGAAGATCAATGCCGCGCGCTCATTGGTCATCGGCGGCGAGAAGTTCGACGAGATCGCGCGCAAGGTTTCCGACGACCCGCAAAGCGCCCGCACCGGCGGCGACCTCGGCTTTTTCCAGCGCGGCTCGATGGTGCCGGAATTCGACAAGGCGGCGTTCTCGCTTGCCACCAATCAGGTCAGCGAAGTCATCACCACCCAGTTTGGTTATCATGTCCTGATGGTCACGGACCGAAAACCGGAAAAACAACTCTCCCTTGAGGAAGCCAGTCCCAACCTCGAACGGATGATGCGCCAGCAGAAAAGCGGCGAGGTGATTCGACAGTACATCAAAGGACTTCGCGAGAAGGCAAAGGTCGAAATCCTCCTTCCCCCGTTGCCGGCGCCCGCGGCCAACACGCCGCCGGCCGCCGCGCCGAAATCCTGACGGAGCAGACTGCCGTGCTCGCCAAACGCATCATCCCGTGCCTCGACGTGGATCGCGGTCGCGTGGTCAAAGGAACCCGTTTCCTCGACCTCCGCGACGCCGGCGACCCGGTCGAGTGCGCCAAGGAATACGACCGGCAAGGGGCCGACGAGCTTGTTTTCCTCGACATCACCGCCAGCCACGAGGAACGCGCCACGATGGTGGACGTGGTGGAACGCACGGCCAGCGAATGTTTCATGCCGCTCACCGTCGGCGGCGGCATCCGCACGCCTGACGACATGCGCGTCATGCTCAAGGCCGGCGCGGACAAAACCAGCATCAACACCGCCGCGATCCAGAACCCCGACTTGGTCAAGGCGGGCGCGGAACGATTTGGAAGCCAATGCATCGTTGTGGCAATTGATGCGAAACGGGCTGGCGACAATCGTTGGGAAGTCTTCACCCACGGCGGCCGTCGCCCCGCCGGCCTCGACGCCGTGGAATGGGCGCAACGCGTGCAAACTCTCGGCGCCGGCGAAATCCTGTTGACCAGCATGGACGCCGACGGCACGAAGGCCGGCTACGACATCGCGCTCACGCGCGCGATCAGCGAAGCGGTTCACATCCCCGTCATCGCGAGCGGCGGCGCAGGAACGCTCGAACACATGGCCGACGTTCTTGGCGAAGGCAAAGCCGATGCGGTGCTGGCCGCCAGTATTTTTCACTTCGGCGAATACAAAGTCGCCGATGTTAAACACTTTTTGAAAAAGAAAGGAATCGAAGTGCGATTATGAACATCCCCGACGAACTCAAGTATGACGCCAACGGCCTGATCCCCGCCATTATTCAAGAACAAGGAACTGGACGCGTTCTCATGATGGCATGGATGAACAAGGATTCGCTCGCGGAAACCATCCGGTGCAAGAAGACCTGCTTCTGGAGCCGGTCACGCCAGAAATACTGGGTCAAAGGCGAGAGCAGCGGCCATGTCCAGCACGTGAAGAAAATCTCCTTCGATTGCGACAAGGATTGCCTGTTGATCGAAGTGGAACAAATCGGCGCGGCCTGCCACGAGGGGTACAAGTCCTGTTTCTTCCGCGCCATCGAGGGCGACGAGGTGAAAATCACCGAGCCGCGCCTCGTGGACCCGGAACAGGTGTACAAGAAATAGAACCATGTTCACGCCAACCAAAAACGAGTTTCTGCAACTGGCCCGGCACGGCAATCTCGTGCCGGTCTATCGCGAAATTCTTGCGGATACCGAGACGCCGGTCACCGCCTACCAGAAACTGCGCAAACGCGGCCCCTCGTTCCTCCTTGAATCCGTCGAAGGCGGCACCCACATCGGGCGGTACTCCTTCCTCGGCGCCAACCCGCGCGCCGTCATCCGCGCTGAGGCGAGCGCCGCAGGCGACCCGTTGCGCCTCGTCGAAATCGAGATGGCAAAATACAAACCAGTCGTCGTCCCCGGCCTGCCGCGTTTCGCCGGTGGCGCGGTTGGGTTTATCGGCTACGAATACATCCACGTCATTGAACCGACTGTCCCGCAACCTGCGCGCAACGACCTCGGCACGCCGGTGCTCTGTTTCATGATCACCGATACGCTGTTGATCTTCGACCGCGTCACCCAGACCATCAAGGTCGTCGCCAACGCCCACGTCAACGGTTCACCCGAGGTCGCCTACGCCGAGGCCTGCGCCACGATTGATGAAGCCATCGCCCAGCTTGGCCGTCCGATGCCGGCGCGGCCGGTCGAGTTCCGACGCGATCCGCCTGACCTCGCCGTCACCTCCAATACCACACAGCACCGCCACGCCGAGATGGTCGCGAAAGCGAAGGAATACATCAAAGCCGGCGACATCATCCAGACCGTCCTCGCCCAGCGTTTCCAGATGGCGACGAAAGCCAGCGCACTCGACATCTACCGCGCGCTTCGCTCCGTCAACCCGTCGCCGTACATGTTCCTCCTCGACTTCGAGGACTTCCAACTCGTCGGCGCCTCGCCCGAGATTCACGTCCGCTGCGAGGACGGCGATGTCCAAATCCGTCCCATCGCCGGCACGCGTTGGCGCGGCAAGAGCGTCGAGGAAGACCTTGCGCTCGAAAAGGAACTGCTCGCCGACGAAAAAGAGCGGGCCGAACATCTGATGCTTGTTGACCTCGCACGCAACGATATCGGGCGCGTCTGCGATTTCGGCAGCGTCCGCGTCCCCGAGTTCATGGTGGTCGAGCGTTACAGCCACGTCATGCACATCGTCAGCCAAGTCGAAGGCAAACTCCAGCAGGGACGTTCGCCGTACGACCTCATGCGCGCCACGTTCCCCGCCGGCACCGTCAGCGGCGCGCCGAAAGTCCGCGCGATGCAGATCATCAGCGAACTCGAAGCGACGCAGCGCGGCCCCTACGCCGGCGCCGTCGGCTACTTCAGCTTCGGCGGCAACCTCGACAGTTGCATCACGCTCCGCACCGCGCTTTTGAAGGACGGCATCGCCTACGTCGAAGCCGGTGGCGGCATTGTGGCCGACAGCGTGGCCGAGTATGAGTTTACCGAGACGGTGAACAAATCGAAGGCGATGCGCAAAGCCATTGCGCTGGCCGACAGTTTCGAGTAACTCGGGGGCGGTTTGTAGCCGCGAGCCTGCTCGCGGCGGGAGTTGGAGTCGTTGAGTTTCCGAAGGCCGCGAGCAGGCTCGCGGCTACAAGGGAAGGCCGTCAGCCTCCGTGCGCAGAATGCGTATCCGGTCGCGGAGGGAGGCGGCCTTTTCGAATTGCTCGGCCTCGATGGCCTTGTGCAGTTCGCGCTCCAGCAAATCGAGTTCGCTCAGTGGTTGTGTCCGCTCGATTTGCTTGATGAGGTCCTGCAACGCTTCCTGCGAACGCTGGCGCTCGTACTGAAACGTCTCGCCTTCCTGATCGGGAAGCGCCTCGATCTTCACCACGGCGTCGCGCGCGATCCGCAACGCGGCGTCGTGCCGGCCCGCTTCCCAGTCCACCATGGCGCGCGCGACGGCGTTCATGCGGAGCAGGTACGGACGCCATTGTTCGAGGTGGACGCGGTCCTGTTCGCGCTTGGCGTGGCGATGGACGAAGTCGAACAGCGCGAGGTTGCGGGCGGTGTCGCGGATGACGCGCGGCCAGTTGTGGATCTGGAAGAGGTGGAGGTAGCGGAAGTAGTAGAGGACGCCTTCCTCGAAGAGCTCGCCGCACTCGTTGGCGTTGAGGCCGAAGGAGCCGGCCTTGCCCTGTTTTTCCATGCGGTCGAGCCGCGACCGCTGGAAGTCGAACGCCGATTCGGTGTTGTGTGGGCGCGCGCCGTCGGGCCGGCCTTGCAGTTCGAATTGCTCGACGCCGAGCGGTGT
>Ga0194113_10001479_pt1 | contig 32346 bp, 32 predicted proteins | sample TA2MahC200mmetaG_FD_146193 | JGI IMG/M metagenome (GOLD analysis project Ga0194113, IMG submission 146193) | Freshwater microbial communities from Lake Tanganyika, Tanzania - TA2015017 Mahale Deep Cast 200m | ecosystem: Environmental > Aquatic > Freshwater > Lake | place: Tanzania: Lake... | reverse complement strand
CGCGCGACAGCGCCGGCGCCGGCGTCGGGTGTGGCGGTTGGGTGCGGGCGACATCGGACATTGCGCCTGCCATTAGCGCTTTGCCACCGCGCTGTCGAGCCTTTTGGGCTTGGCGCCTTGTCAGCGCGCCGTGGGCTCCTTAGGGTGGCGCGGATGACGGGCACCTTGGTCAACGCGGTGGCCATTGTAGCGGGTGGCATCGTGGGTCTCGCCACCCGGAAACGGTTGGCGCTTGGCGCTCAGCAGAAGGTCAAGGTCCTTTTGGGCGTCTTTGCGATCTATGCCGGTTTGGCGGCGGCCTGGACCAGCTTCCACGGCGCGCTGGTCGACCGGCTTCAGCAGTTCGCCCTGGTGCTGCTGGCGCTGGTGCTGGGCAAGTGGACTGGCCACGCCCTCAAGCTTCAGCGCGGCTTGAATCGGCTCGGGCAGTTCGCCAAACGTTGCCTGAGCGCCCCGCCGCAAGCCGCCCGAGCCCGGTTCAACGACGCCTTCGCCGCGGGCACGGTCCTCTTCTGTTTGGCGCCCTTGGCCGTGGCGGGTGCTCTGCTGGACGGGCTCGAGGGCGACATCAAACCGCTGGCGATCAAGGCGGTCATGGACGGGTTGGCCACGCTCGCTTTGGCGCGCACGCTCGGCTGGGGCCTGGTCTTGTCGGCGTTGCCCGTGTTGGTTTTTCAAGGCACGCTGAGCATGGGGGCGATGGTGGCTGCCGCCCAATTCAACGGAGCCGTGTGGGGTGAGACCGTTTCGGCTACGGCGGGTTTCCTGGTGGCCTTTGTGGCCTTGGTGATTCTCGAGGTGAAGAAGGTCGAGTTGGCGGACTACCTGCCCAGTTTTGGCTACGCGATCCTGCTCGCCTGGTGGTTGCGGTGAAGCGGCCGCGCGCTGTGTTGGGTGAAGTCCGGCAGGCGCCTTGCGGGGCGCGGGTCGTCAGACCCGCTTGGCAGACGTGACCGTCCGCGCTCCACCTCGCTTAGGATTCGGGGGGTAGGGGTAGGGGTGTTTCGGCCACAAAAGACTTGCTTTTCTACGAGCCAGAATTCTTAATCATAAGGAATATTGCCATTGCCACCCGCAAGGGTGGATCAGGTTTCAGGCCTTATGAAAACGAGACTTCTGCCCACCGCGGGCTTGTTTCTTCCCTTTGTCGCCACTCTGGTTGCCATTGCCCAGGCACAGATTGCCTCTCCGAACTTGACCCTATGGTTACGGGCGGACATGGGTGTCACCAAAGACGCCAACGGCTGGGTGAGCGCTTGGGAAGACCAGTCCCCCCGAAGCAATCACCTGGCGCAGGCCGATGCTAACCGGCGGCCGTTCTGGACCAACAACGTGCTGAACGGGTTGCCCGTGCTCCAGTTCCAGGACGATTGGATTTCGCGCGCGGCGGTCCCCGGCGCCAATCTGTTCGCGAACACAGCAGCGACGGTCTTCCTGGTCCAGAAACAACTGGGGAGCGACCATCGCACCACCACCATTTCCTGGCGCACCGGTAGCGATCATCGCTGGATGATCCATGCCACGTACGACGATCAGATTGGGTTTCAACTGGGACAACCGAACAGCGGCGGCTCTGTAGTCACCGCACAACCTCCGGGATGGGACGACACCTGGCATGTGCTGGCCTTCCGTCGCGACGGCACCAACGGTGAGGTGCGCGTGGACGGGATCGGCCTGCTGGACCCGCGGACCTCCTACTTCCGCGCCAACGGCGACAGCGCTCAGACGGCGGACCTGCACCTCGGGAGCGACATTTGGGGCAACACGTTCAACGGCGACATAGCCGAGGCCATCGCGTATAACACGGCCCTGTCCGACGCCGACCTACGGTCAGTGGAAGCACTGTTGCGCGCCCGCTGGGGATTGCCCACCGCGCCGGCCGCCATTCCCGACCTGCTTATCAAGACCGCTGCGGAATCCGATGCTGCCTATGCCGCCGACAATGTGTACCAGCTCACGCCCGCCGGCAGCCAGGTCGAGACGCAGACGGTCGCTCCGCTGCAGACAGCCATCTTTCACGTGAAGGCCGAGAACGACAACAGCCAGACCAAGCCCATCACGCTCAAGGCCGCGGAAAGCGCGACGTCCGGCTGGGCGGTGGCTTACAAACTGGGCGCCAGCAATATCACCGCCCAGATCGTGAGCGCCGGCGGGTTCACCACCACCAACCTGCCCCCGCGCAGCAACGTGGTCGTCACGGTGGAGATCGCGATGACTGGGGTGGCATTGCCCGGGACCAGCAAGACGGTCACGGTGACCGCTCACGACGATTGGGTGCCCAACCTGGTCCGCGACGCGGTCCAAGCCGTGGCCGTGGCTGGGCCGGGCGTTCAGCCGGATTTGATGGTGCGGCGCGACATCGATCCCAATCCCGTGGGCGATAATGTGTACAACCTCGATGGGGCGGGCCAAACGCGCTGGCACGACCTGTGGACCAATCAAACCGTCACCTACCGCCTCACGCTGGCCAACGACGGCAACGTTCCCGCGCCCATGGCCCTCACGGGCACGGCTGGCGGCGGCGGATGGACCGTCAACTACTTCGACTACGCGCTCCGATTCGATGGTGCCGACGACTACGTGGAGCTCGGCGCCTGGGCCCCGGGTGTGCGGTGGACGGTCGAGGCGTGGGTGAAGATCCTTGCGGCCCCGGACACCCGCCGGCGCACCATCGCGGGTGGCGCGGCGGGCGGGATCGACTGGGGCATCACGCTGCAGAATGGCCGACTGGGTGTGCTCACCAAGCCGGTGGACGGCGGCTCCACGATCACGTATGGGGTCGGTACCCCAGCGGAAACCAACCTTTGGTACCACGTCGTCGGCACGTGCGACGGCACCAACGCTTGGCTCTACGTCGACGGGGCGGCCCGGACCAACGGTCCGGTCTATCTCAACTACTCCGGCTATAGCGGCAGCGCCCGCATCGGTGGCGAGGCCTGTTGCGGCGGGAACAATTTCCCGGGCTTGATCCGAGACGTCCGCATCTGGAACCGCGCGCTCGATGCCCAGGAGGTCCAGGCTGCCTTTACGGGCGCCTTTACGGGCGCCGAGCCGGGCTTGGTCGGCTACTGGCCGCTGAACGAGGGCACGGGGACGATCACGCGCGACCTCAGTTCCGCCCTGCGATTCGGCACGCTGGTCAATGGCCCGAGTTGGCAGCGGAACGACCTGACGACCCCCATCACGGGCGGTGGGTACAGGACGCCGGCCCTGATGGGCGGCGACCGCAAGCCGCTGTTGGTCGAGGTGACGCCCGATGGCTCGGTGCCCGGGGGCACGAGCAATGAGGTCTTGCTCACGGCGACCGCCGTGGGTGACCCGTCCAAGTCGGATGCGGTGCGGATGATCACGACCGCAATCCGACCTAGCGCCACGCCCGTCAACGCCCTGTATACCACCACGGCGGATTTCGGTAGAGGCTGGATGAGCGGGCTCGACCCCTGGACGGTCCCGGACCAGTTGCAGTTGAGCCGGGTGGGGGGGGTGTTGCCCTTCCTCTGGGTGCCCAACTCCGGCGACGGCACCGTGTCCAAAGTGGACACCCGTACGGGGGACGAAGTGGGCCGCTACCGCGTTTGCCCGCCAGGCGTCAATGGCAATCCCTCCCGCACCACGGTCGATTTGCGCGGCAGTTGTTGGGTCGCCAACCGGAACTGTTCCACTGCCGTGAAGATCGGCCTGCTCGAACACGGCGAGTTTGCCGACCGGAACGGCGATGGCGTCGTTCAGACTTCGCGTGACCTGAATGGCGACGGGAGCATCACTGGGTCGGAGTTGCTCGACTGGGGCCAAGACGAATGCGTGTTGCATGAGGTCTTTTTGACGCCCGGGCACGAGACCAACTACGTGCCGGCGCGGTACCTTGGGAGTTACCTGAACAACTACTGGAATCCGGGGCTACGTGGCATGGCCGTGGACGCCCGTGGCAACCTGTGGGCGGGCACGCACGACACCATGAAGTACTTCTACATTGACGGTGTCACGGGCCAGATCCTGCGCGCGATTGACGTGGCCCCGAGCAATCACACCGCCTACGGCGCGGTCATCGACGCCCAAGGGATCTTGTGGTCATCCGGGTACAAGGAGTCCGGCCAGCAAAACCTGCTGCGGCTTGACCCGGCGGATGGGAGCTACAAGACCTTCGTCTTGGATTTCCGTTCTTACGGCCTGGCGTTGGACCGCAACAACCACCTGTTTGTGTCGGCCCATCAGGAGGCGTTGTTGACGCGTTGGAACACGCTCACCGGAACGCGGGAATGGACCGTGAACGTGGGCGGCAGCAACCGGGGCGTGGCCCTCACGGATGACGGCGACGTGTGGGTCGTCAGCTCGAGCCAGGGCACCGTCACCCGCTTCTCGAACGAGGGCGTGAAGAAGGCGTCGATTGCCGTCGGGCCCACGCCCACTGGGGTGGCGGTGGACGCCGCCGGACAGATCTGGGTCATGGGCACTGGGGACGAGTACCTCCGGCGCATCAATCCGACCAAGGACACGGTGGACTTCGTCAAGCGCATCGCAAGCTCCCACTACGGCTACAGCGACATGACCGGCGCCATCGTCCGCAACAGCACCGTCCGGCTCGGCTTATGGTCCGCCGTCCATGACGCCCAGATCCCCGACACGGCGTGGACTCAGGTGCTCTGGCACGGGAGCGATCCTACCGGCACCAATATCCTGGTCCGAGTGCGCAGCTCGAACGACCACGCCGTTTGGTCAGCCTGGGAACACCCCGTCAACGGCGCGCCGCTGCGAGCCACGCCGCCGGGGCGTTACCTCGAGTTCGAGGTTACCCTCCGCAGTCTGCTGGGCGTGCCGGAGCCGGTCTTGTTCGACATCGCGGCCACGGGCCTGGCGCCGGGCGAGGCCGATCTGGGGCTGCTGCTCAGCGCCTCACCCAACCCAGTGCTCAACCAGCACCGGGCCGATTACCTCGTCACGGTGACCAATTCGAGCACGAACTGGGCGGCGACGGTATGGGTGACCAACGCGTTTCCCAGCAGCCTCGACGTGCTGGCGGTCAGTGTGCCGGGCGGGTCGTATCAGCGCTCGGGCCAGGAAGTGGTTTGCCGGTTGAACGGTGTGGGGCCACAGTCCAGCGCCACCATCGCGATACTCCTCGAACCGCAGGTCGTCGGGACCTTCACCAACACGGCCGTGCTGCGGGCCAGCGGGCCCGATCCCAATCCGGCCAACAACACCAACCGGCTGGTGCTGGAGGCGATTCCACCCCCTTGTGTCCTGCCGCCGGCGGGCTTGGTGGCCTGGTGGCCGGGCGAAAGCAACGCCTGGAGTCGGGTGGGCAGCCACCACGGCACCGCTCAGGGTGCTAGCCTGTTCGCCGCCGCCAAGGTGGGGCTGGGCTTCACCTTCGATGCGAACGAAGACCGTGTGAGCGTTCCGCACGCGCCGGAACTCAACCCTTCCCGCAGCGGGTTCAGCGCGCAGTTCTGGATGAAAGGCGCCAAGCAGCAGCCCGGTCAGGCGGATGGGCTCTGCACGCTGCTCGAGAAATCGCACGGTTGGGTCGACTACACCGGTTGGGCCTTCCAGACCTATCCCGCTTCCGGCGTGGTCAACTTCAACATCGGCAACGACCTCGACGGCAACTGGCCGAACGTCAGTTCGTTGGTGGACGTGCTGGATGACCGCTGGCATCACGTCGCGTCGACCTGGGACGGCTTCACCATTCGGCTCTACGTGGATGGTGAGTTGCAGGGCATTTATCCATTGCTCCGCCCGGGGCTCAACACGCGCGCGCTCAACATCGGCTTTGCCTGGGGCAACGGCTCGCCCCGCCGCTTCTTCCGCGGGCAACTGGACGAAGTCATGATCTTCAACCGGACGCTGCTGCCGGCGGAAGTGGTCGCCTGCTACGAGGCGGGGCCCGCCGGCGGCTGCCTGCATCCACCGTCCATCCTCCAGCCTGCGGTGTTTCCCGACGGCGTGGTGGGCCTGCCGTTGGCGCTGCAAGTCGTGGCTGGGCCAGGTACGCCGCCGTGGGTCCGGTTCGAGCTCGTGTCCGGTGCGCTCCCGCTGGGTTTGAACCTCGACCTGGCCACCGGCTTGGTCAGTGGCCGACCGACAACGGCGGGCGCCTATGCCTTCACGATTAGGGCTACCGACGCCGCGGGCCAGACCGGCCAGCGCGCCTACGCGAACACGGTTTATGCCTGTGTCAGCCCGCCTTCCGGCCTGGTCGGCTGGTGGCGTGCCGAGAACAACGCCGACGACTACGCCAGCACCAACCACGGCACGCTCGAATACCAGGCCGGCTACGATCTCGGCCAAGTGGGGCGGGCGTTCCTGCTCGATGGCAACGACGACGCCATCCGGCTCTTCGGCACCAGCGGCAGTGCGCTCCGGATTACGACCAACCAGGTGACGGTGGACGCTTGGGTCAATCTCAACGCGACCAATCCACCGGCGACGGGTCACGCCATGATCTTCGACAAGGCCTGGGACGGTTCGGCCAACGGCTATGAATTGGCCGTGTACCAGGGTGAGTTGCGGTTCTGGCTGGGCACGACGGATACCTCCAAGGGCTTTGCAGTCAGTTTCCCCATGCCCCTCCAGCGTTGGGCGCATGTGGCCGCCACTTACGATGGCATCATGGCCCGGCTCTATCTGGATGGCGCCGAAGTCGCCTCCGGCCCCTTGACCGGCAACATCCTGGGCAACAACCACGATGCCTGCATCGGCAATGACAACTGGCCCAACTCCCGCAACTACGCCTTCAACGGCCTGATTGACGAAGTCCACGTGTTCAACCGCGGCTTGTCCGCCAGCGAAATTGCGGCCATCTACCAGGCCGGGCTGGCCGGCCTTTGCGTGCCCGCGCCCGCGGACTTGCTGGTGAAGACCAGCGGCGAACCGGACAGCGCATTCGCCCTCGACAACACCTACGAAGCCGTCCCCAGCCCGGCGCAGACCAAGTCCCAGGCTGTCTACCCGCTGCAGACCGCCGTCTATCGAGTGAAGATCGAAAACGACGGTCCCGACGCGCGCTCCTTCGTCTTGCGCGCGGCCGAGAATCCGCCCACCAACTGGGTCACGGTGTACAAGCTCGGCGCGGTGGACGTGACGGCGGCGCTCCACAGTTCCACCGGGCTGGCCACCACCGTCCTGGCCCCGGGCGCCAGCCAGGTGATCACGGTCGAGGCAACGCCCGACTTGCGCGTCGGCGGTGGCGCCTGGCAGAGCGCGGTGGTGGCGGTGTACGCCGACACGCGGTCTGTCACGGTGCGGGACTCGGTGCAGGCGCTCACGCAATGCTTGCCCACCTACCAACCGGATGTGGCGATTCGGCGCGAGAACGACGTGAACTTCCTCGGCCTAGGCGTCCTCAACCCGACCGGCGCGGGCCAGACCAAGCCGATCGAGATCGAGGCGGGCAACACCGCGCTTTACCGGGTGCAACTGCGCAACAGCGGCAATGTGACCAACCGCTTTACGCTCACCGGATCCGCCGGTGGTGGCGGCTGGAACGTCGAGTACTGTGGCGGCTGGCCCAGCCTCAGTTTCAATGGGCTCAACCAATACGTGGCCATCGGCAACGCGCCCGCGTTCCAACTGACGAACGTTACCATCGAAGGCTGGTTCAACTTCTCCGCGGTCAGCGGCTCGCGGTTGCTCGTGAGCAAGACCTTCGGCACGGGCGCGGACAACTCCTACGTGATGTGGGTGGATGGCAACGGGCTGCGCGGCTACGTGCGCGGCATCTTTGTCACCTATTCCTGGCACCCCACGCCGGGCACCTGGTACCACTTCGCATTCACTTTCGACGACGCCGCCAACACGCAGGCGTTGTACGTGGACGGTCAACTGCGCGCCTCCGTGGCCACGTCCGCCAGCGTCACTTGGGACGCGCACCCGCTCATGTTCGGCATGGAAATCGAGAACGAGAATCTCATGGCTCCCTTTGCGGGGCAAATGAGCGAAATCCGGCTCTGGAACGCGGCCCGGACTCCGGCGCAAATCGCCGCGAATATGAACCGCCGCCTCAGCGGCACGGAACCGGGCCTCGCTGGCTTGTGGCATCTGGATGAAGGCGACGGTCTCATCGCCCGCGACTCGACGCCCAACGCCAACCACGGCGTGCTCTTCAACGAGCCGGTCTGGAGTCTGCCCGTCCTCCCACCGCCCGTTTGTCAGGACATCACCAGTGAGATCACCGGCGCCGGTTGGACGAATGTGGTCCTGGCCCCGGGCGCCACTTACGAGTTCACGGTGGCCGTCACCCCGAACGGCGGTGTGCCGGGCGGTTCCATCAAGGACGTGCTGGTCACCGCCCTGTCGCTCAGTGGCGCCAGTCCGCCGGACGCCGTCCGAGCTGTCACCACCGTTTCCCGCACCAGCGGCGTGCCAGAGGGCGGCAGGTACACTTCGAGCGAGGACTTTGCCAACAACCACCAGGAGGTCGGCGTGGACCACGCCACCGTGCCCGACCAACTGCAACTGGCCTCCGCGGCCGTGACGTTGCCGTTCCTCTGGGTGCCGAACAACGAAGGGACGATCTCGAAGGTGGATACGCGGCTTGGCCAGGAAGTCGCTCGTTACCGCACCTGCCCGACGGGTGTGAACGGTCAACCTTCGCGCACGACGGTGGATTTGCAGGGCAGTTGCTGGGTCGTCAATCGCTACGCGGGCACGGTCGTTAAGATCGGCCTGCTGGACAACGGCGTCTTCCTCGATCGCAACGGCAACGGTTTGGCCGACACCTCGCGAGACCTGAACAACGACGGCGACATTAGCGGCGCCGAACTGCTGCCCTGGGGTCAGGACGAGTGTGTGCTATTCGAGGTGATGCTCTCGCCCGGCACCGAGGGCACGTACACACCGGGCAGCTACACGGGCGGTTACTACAACTCCTGGGGCGATCCCGGGCCGCGCGGGGTGGCGGTGGATCCGCAAGGCCATTGCTGGGTCGGGACGCTCGACTCGAAGAAGCTCTATTACATCAGTGGCGCCAACGGGCAGATTCTTCGCATCGTCGGCGTCGCCCCGCTCAACCACCGCACCTATGGCGCCGTGCTCGACCCCAACGGCATCCTGTGGGCCTCGAGCCACGACCGCGGCTGGGTTTTGCGGTTCGATCCGGCCACGGGCGCATTGGCCACCGTGCCGCTGGGCCATTTCAGCTACGGCATCAATGCCGACCGGCAGGGCCACATCTTCGTCAGCGGCTGGCAAGACACGCGCCTCTCGCGCGTCAACGCCCTGACCGCTGCCAAGGAGTGGACGGTGACGGGCATCCACGAGTCCCGCGGTATCGCCATCACCGACGACGGGGATGTGTGGGTGGCCAACTCCGCCCCGGGCACCGTGGCCCGCTGGTCGAACGACGGCGTCCTGAAGGCGATCGTCCCGGCCGGCAGCCAGCCTACGGGAGTGGCCGTCGATCACGCCGGCAAAGTCTGGGTGCTCGGTCTGGGGGACGAGTTCATCCGCCGTATCGACCCGGCGCGCGACCAAGTGGACCTGACCAAGCGGATCGTCTGCGCCAACAGCGGCGGCTACCACTACGGCTACAGCGACATGACCGGCAACGTGGCGCGCAACACCACGACACGCATCGGCACCTGGATCGTCCGGCACAACGCCAAGGTGCTCAACACGCCCTGGGGCATGGTCGGTTGGGAGAGCGACGAGCCGCCCGGCACTTCTTTGCGGGTGCGCGTGCGCAGTTCCAACAACCAGCAGACCTGGTCGGTTTGGGAAACCGTCGCCAGCGGTGTGCCCTTGCACGCCACGCCGCCGGGCAAGTATCTCGAAGTCGAGGTCACCCTCCAGAGCGCCGTCGCGGGCGCCACTCCGGTCCTCTATGACCTCGCCGTCCACCCCGCGCAGGAAGCCAACTACGGCTCGCTCGTGTACGCCAACGACTTCGAGGACGTCATCGGCTCAGCCTGGTCGGTCGATCGAGCCGAGACCAGCCCGGTCGGAGCGCGCCGGTTTCTCGGCGCGTTCGGCAACCAGACCGTGACCCTGACCCTCAGCAACCTGCCCCCCCACGCCGCCGCCACACTCGTCTTTGACCAGTTCGTGCTCGGCTCTTGGGACGGGAACAGCACCAACGACGGTCCGGACCGTTGGGAGGTGAACGTTGGAGGTGGCCTGCAATTGGTGAACTCGACCTTCAACAACGGCCCGGCTAACAGCGTGGCCGCAGGCCAGGCCTTTCCGGGCGCCTTTCCCGGGGCCATGAACCCTGCCCTGAGCGGCGCCTCGGAGACCAACACTCTCGGATTCATGGTGGTCGGCGTGGGCGTGATGGACAGTGTCTATCGCCACGTCTACAGCTTCCCGCACATAACCGATTCGCTCGTGCTGAACTTCTTGGGCAGTGGATTGGCGCCGGATTTGGGCATAGAAAGTTGGGGACTCGACAACGTGCGGGTCTACCTTACTCCCATCGAGCGACCGCCTTTCTTGGTGCCGCTCGGGTTTGGCGACACGGGTTTCGTGGTGAAAGCCGAGGTTGCGCCGGACTGGAACTACATTTTGCAGGCCTCGACAAACTTGGTCACGTGGGAAGGCGTCTCCACCAACCGTGCCGCCGCGACGCAGCTCCTGTTGCCAGATCCCCGAGCACTCCAGGTGCCCGTGCGGTTCTATCGCCTCCTCCAAACGCCCTAAGCCGGGGTGGGGCTGGGTGTCCCAGCTCCTCGGGCGTGAGCGAGCTGGACGACGCAGTAGGGATAGGGATGGCGCAGTGCGCTTACCCTACCAGGTCGGTGCAGGCGCGAAGGCGGGCGGTGGAATCCTATGTTCAGCCGGCCAGAATGTAGGCAGTAGGCCGGTTAGAAAGCCAGCGCTGGAGTTTGGACATTCTGGGCGGGCGGATCTGACCTGGGCGGTGGCGAGCTCGGGCGGTTGGTCGGCTCATTGTTTTCGCAACAGCGTCACCATATCCAGGCAGCAGGGCCGCTTGGCGGTAGTCCTTACGCCCGTTCTTGCTCCGAGGAGCGCGGTGGGAAATGGAAAATGGAGAATGGAGAATGGAGAAGGCGCCGCTTCAACGGGGCCGCGCTCCGAGGAGCGCGGAGAGGTTGTTCATCATGCTCTCCTGGGCAAAACCCTGCTGCGCGAAGGCCCTCGCCAAGCAGGTCTCGGCTGATCGCCCGCGACGGGTGAAGCCCGTGAGCACGATTGGCGTAAGGCTCCGCCAGCGGCGAGCCGGGCCAAGGAAGTGCCGCAGCACCCCGCGTTCTTGTTCGCGCGGGGTAAGCAGGCGCAGTTCTCCTCGCGCAGCGCCGTTGTCGTGCACCTCGGCACCGTGTAGGCCGCGAGACAAGTCATCGAGCAACTCGCGGTCGGTGTCTGACGCCAAGCCAAAACCGAGCAAGGCAACGTGCCGCATCCATCCATCCGCGGTAAACGCTGGCGGGTTGATGCTGGGCAGCGGGACCACGGCGAAGTTCCCGCCTTCGGAACGCTCCCGGCTCGTGGCCGATTTGTGGCCTTGCAGGAGGCGGGCGATTCGATCTACGCCAAAATGTTGTTGGACCGCGGGGTTGGCGTTTGCCCACTGCAACATGGCGTTGCGAACCATGCCGGCGGGCTGACGGAGGTCGCGCGAAGCGAAGGCGAGTCTTTTGTCCGCATCGAGCCGCAGCATCTCGAAAACGGCGATGGGCGCATCGAAACGGAGCATGTCATCCGCGGTGTAGTCCACCTGCCTGGTGTTTGTAAAGTCGGGTGGCTCATCAGTGACGGAGCGCGGGAAGCGGCGGTTGAGCAGATCCAAGAAACCCGGCGCGGGTGCCAGCCACCGGCCGCCGTCGTGTTCGTGGGGCTGCCGGCACCGGCGTCCGTTCGCCTGGTCTGCCGAGACTGTCGCGAGTGTGTGGCCGATGGCGTGAACCCGGTCCACGGTGCGGCCCAAGCAGGTCAGGAGCGGAGCCAGGGCGCAGAGGGTGTCGCCGCTTCGACGGTCCTCAGCGGTGCCGCCGAGCTCCCAGCGGAAGGTCACAGTTGAGGGTGCGGGGAAGAACCAAGCGCCTAGGCTCTTGTCGGTCCGCACGTGGGCGTTCTCGCCGAACTCGTCGTCGTTGTTGGGCACGTAGTTGACGAGGCGATCACGCTGGCGAACGGCTTCGGGGGCGAGGATGGTGGGCGGCGGCTGCCGCTCCAACCAGCGGAGCGGCTTCGTCGCGCTTGGGCTGGTGGATCAGGCCATACGCCCCCTGATGCGAGGTGGCGACCAACGCCTGGAAGAGGCGCGCGGGCGCAGGCGGCCATTCGTCTCCGTAAAAGTGGCCGGCGGTAAATGTGACTTCAAGCTGGAGGATCATGGTGGTGTCCTCTGGCCGGGTTCAGGCAACTCCTCGGAGTCGAGATCGGATTCGGTGTCCCCGCCAGAGATGTGGAGGAGCTTCACGCCAGGCCCCAACGCGGGGGCCAGCTTGCGCTTGGCATCAGCAAGGGACTCGTAAAGGCCGAATGGCTGGCCGGAGGCCTCTTCGCGCAACTCGGTCGCTTCCCAGCCATGCTCCGACGGACGCAGCACGACCCGGCGGAAGCGGTTGGCATCTACCACGTCGGCTACCCGTTTGTCAGAGTCTTCGACCACGCCGCCCTTGAAGCCTGCGTGTAGGCTGCGGGAATAGCGCCCCAACCCACCGTAACCGGAGAACAGCAGCCGGCTGCCCAGCATGTCCACGGTGCCGACAATGACCGCCGGCCGCGTCGGATCTTCCAGCCAACGGCGGTTGTCCGCGTGCTGGCCGCGCAGTGTGGACACAGTGAATGGTTCGCCACCGCCCGCGCAGTTTGCAGTCATGAAGTTCTTCGCGAGCGGTTGAAGCTCAGGCGCATCCGGCGTGGCTGTCCATTGCATGAATTCGGCAAGAAGCGCCTCGACCTCGTCGGTCGTCTGGTCCACCACCACCCTTCGGTCCACGATGTAAACCAGGCGACGGGGCAGCCGTGAGCTGGGCGACGAGCTTGCTGGCTCGTTAGCCAGTCCCAAAGCCCAGATTGGGATAATGGACGTCTTTCCGAGGCCCGTGGGAAGGTCACACCGGCGCGGAACCGAGCCACTCGCCAAGCGCTTGAAAAGCCTCCGTTGCCAGCGGAAAGGCGAATGACCGGTGACAGCCTCAAAGGACTCGTCGAAGTTCATATTCGTAAGAAACCGTTCAGGATCACGATCTGCGAATACGAGTATGGCGCAAAGCGCTCGCCGGTGGCGGGAGGGTCGCCATGCTCGCAGTCCTCGGCCACGAGGCGGAGGATGCCGAGGGCTTTGAGGTAGTGCCCCAGCGGGATGGGGGCGCAGCCGGGAAGTGGCAGACGGTGGGGGTTCATGGGTTCAGTCCTCGGCATGGAAGCGGATCTCGGGCAGGGGCAGCTCGGACGGGAGTTGCTCGGCGAGCAGGCGCAGGACGCCGAGAGCCTTGAGGTAGTGCGCGAGGGGTGTGGGCGCGCAGCCGGGAAGGGGTATGGGCTTCATGGTGCAGTCAGAAAACCGTGGTTCTTGTCGCTGTTCGACCCTCCGCTGGCCATCCGGAGAAATTGCTCGCACATTTCCTCCGTCTCGCCAAAGGTCCAGCCAATGAGCTGCCCCCGGCATCTCCGGCAACGCGGCAGCCTTGATGTCGTTCAGGCTGTTTTCCAGCCTGTGCGAGCACACAGGTCGTCTTCCGCGCCCTCGTCGGGCACGGCCCCTTTCCATCTGGGCAGGGTAACTGGCTCCTGGCTAGGCAGTGGTTGGAGTCCCTATTTGCACCCGCTCGCCGTTCGCCCGGATACCCTGCGGCAGGTCCACTTCCCAAGTACGCCGCGAGTCGTCCACCTGAAGCTCGATGCGTCCGCGGCCCGGAGGTTGCGCGACGGGCGCCTCCAACAACAGGTAGTCCGGCCCCATCTGGCTGATGGCGAAAGTGGCGTCGTTCAGAACAAGCCGCATTCGCACCCTCGCGGAATGCCCGCCGTTGGAAGTCAAGATTCGCATGTTTCGTGACGTTGTTGAGTCCGCTCGGCGCTATGCGGCTCGCAGAGGATTGCGGCTGGGCGAAGCGCTCGGTGCCGGGATTCACGGTAGCGTGTGGCTCGCCCAAGACAACACCAAAGGCGGCGCTTCCGCGCTGAAGATTCACCGGGAGCCGGAACTTCACCGTCGCGAAGTCGAGGTTTACCTGCGCCTGCGGGAAGCCGGCGTGCGACGCTTGCGAGGTTTCTCGGTGCCTCAACTGGTCTGGGTGGATGGTGAGCTGCTTGCGCTGGAAATGACGGTGGTGGCGAGGCCGTACCTGCTCGATTTCGCGGGCGCCTGGTTGGATGCACCGCCGGAGTTCCCCGATGAAGCATGGGCGGACTGGGAAGCCGACCGGAGTGAGAGGTTCGGCGAGCGGTGGCCAGAAGTGAAACACGTCCTCGCCGAACTGGACGCGGTGGGTATCCACCTGCTGGATGTGAACCCAGGCAACCTCGCTTTTCGCGACTGAAGGGAGTGGCGATCTCCTACCCACAGGCAATCGTTGTTCAGCAGGCCGAAGTGCATGGGCCAACGGTACCGGCTCATGCCGTAGCCGCGATTGAGGGCGCGGGAGAGCAGCATGTCCTGAGTGCCGATCAAGATGGAGGGCCGTTCGGGGTGGATGTCCCACGCATCGTTGCGGTCTGGCTCTTCTCCACCCATGAGAATCACCGGGGAGTGCTGAACGAGCCATAAGAGGTCGGTCCGGGCAGCGGCCAGTTCGCCGGTGTGCCGCCGGAGTTCGCTCTCGTCCCGTTTCAGGCGTTCTTGGGCTTGGCTGGACAACCGCGCCCTGGCTTTGGCCACCGTCTCATGATCCGGTGCGGCGGCATACGCGAGGCGCACTAGCCATTCAAAGACGTTGTCCCGCGTCTGCTCGACCAGCGTGCGCATGGGCAAGCAATAGACGAGCCGGCGCGGCCACGCCCCTTTTCCCTTCTCCATTTTCCCTTCTTCCTTCCCCCCTTGGAGTCTGTTCCACAGCCAGGCCAGGACGACGGCGGCGGTCTTGCCCAACCCGGTTGGGATGTCGATCAGGCGCGACTCGCAAGGTGTGTGGCGACCGAGCGTGTCGGGCTTCTGAAGATCGGCCTCCGGGCCGCAGGCCAGCCGACACTGGTAGGCGAAGGGGACATGCCCGGTAGCGACGCGAAACAACTCGTCAAACCGGATCCGGCTGGTGTTCGTTTGCATGGCGGTTCATTGGCGGACGGCCTTCGTGAGCTGGCTCTGGGGCCGCGGTGTGTGGAGGAGCGCCTCGGGGACAGCGCGGATACCGTTCTCGGGCACGCCACGGAAGGTGAGCATGGGCAACCGCGGAGCTGCGATGAGGCTGACCCCACGGCCTGACTTCAGTTGGGCACGGAAGGGAGCGGGCGGCGGAGCAGGGGTTGTAAGCCTCGAACCCCAATCCCCGATGGCTGGGGATCGAGTTGGGAGCCGGAATGGCTCGGCTACTCATACCATCCTCTACGCGGCGGAGAGGGTGGATCTGACGCTTTCCTCCGTTTTTCTTCTCCGGCTTGGTATTTCCCTTGGCAAACGCCTTGGCGCTCTTGGATCTCACCGGCTATCCCTTCACCGCGGGACATCGGTTTGCCGAGCGCGGGTCGCCCGACCCGCTTTACTCCGATCGCACGCGGTAGGCGCGGAACGTCTTGGCCGCCAGGTTCGAGTCGCGAATCACGGCCCGGCCGATAGCGGGGGCCGTGGCGGTGCCGACCGGAGTCCAGGCGTTGTAGTTCTCGGTGGCCAGGAGCGTGAGCGTGCGGCCGGCCGAGCCAGTCACTTCGACCTCGAGGTGGCGATCTTGGGTGATCCGCACGACATCGATCCTCGGCGGATCGTTCGGGCCGCCGCCACCCAGCGTCTTGACGGTGAAGTGCGTCGTCTTCGCGTAGCCGCCGAAGGCGCTGAAGCTCGGAGACCCACCGGTCTTGCTGTCGGAGACACGAATGAAGGTCAGGTCGGCGGCGTAGGTGCGACCGGGCTGGAGCGTGTTGGCTGGGATGGTGGCGGAGGTCGCGGTGTTGGCCAGCGGCTTGGCGGGGGTGGCACACTCATCGGGCAGGCGAAACACCTCGGTGCCCTGATCTCCGTGAATCACCAGCTCGAGGCGATCGTTCGGGCCGGCGCTGGCCAGCGCGTCCCAGCGAAGCACGAAGTCGGCGGCGGCGTTCACCGCCTGGGCGGCATCGAAGTTGGCGCAGTGCGGGTCGTTGGGACCGGCGCCGAGGCTGAGCGATTGACTCGTGTTGCCGCCGCCGGCGAGCAACAACCGCGCGGTGTAACTGCCCGCAGGGTAGGCGGCTTCGAGTTGGGCAACGGTCGAAAACATCTGGGAATAGAAATACATGCCCGACAGGCCGGTCAGCGTGCGCACCTGGCCGCTCGGCAGGCCGGCCTCAGCGCCGGTCAGGTTCCCGCCGTAACTGGTTGGGCTGAACGTGGCGTAGAAGGCCGCCGCCGGATCGCCCTCGGGGGTTTGCGGCTGCGGGATCGGCGCTCCGGCAGTTGCCTGGACGAACGCAGCGTAGCGAGCGAGGGTGAAGGTTTTCGGTTGTTGCTCCAAGTCATTGCTGCAACCGGAGGTGCCACCCGTCGCCACGATGAACATCCCGGCATTCTGAACCGCCGCCAGGGCGTTGCCGGCTAAGTCCGCGAACCCGGTGGGCTGGAGTTGCCAGAGGATCGTGGCTCCGGGCGCGAATCCGCCCGCATAAACGCAGGTGAGTGTCTTGGCGTCCTGAGACCACGCGTAGGCGAAGGATGCCGGGCTGGCCACGCCCGTCCAGAAAATGTCCTGCCTGGGCTGCATCGCCTCGCTGAAGGTGAAGGTCACCGACACGTTGGCGGCCACATTGATTGCCCCCACTTGCGGAAAAGGCGTTACCAGCATCGGGGGGGTGGTATCGCCCCCAGTGCCCCCTCCCTTGAACTGCAACGTGATGTCCGTCGTGCGATAGTACCCGCTCACTCCGGTCGCCCCAGCAAGCGCCGCCGTGTTCCGCGCCGTGACCTTGATGAAGCTAATCCTCACTTCCGGATCGCTTCCACTCGGGTCCAAGGTCCCTGCCGGAATGGTGTAACTTGTGGTCGTGCCCGCCAACGCGCCAGCCTCCCAGGGCGGTGGGCTGTCCAGTAGCGTGTCGCCGTCCTGCGATACCTCGACCATGATGAAGTCGGTCGCGGTCAGTTGGGTGGCTGGGTTCCATCCGATGGTGAAAGCCTGCGCCGCATCAAGGCTCTGGCCCGCCGCATAGTTATTCATAACGGGTATGTCCGGGTACGAGTCGCCAGTCAAGGTCAACGCCGGGCTTTCTTGGCCGGTCAGCGTGTAGAACGTGAACGAATAGGTGCCGTTCGGATATGCCGACTCGAGTTCGGCGGACGAGCTCAGAGCCATGGACGCCTCGAAAAGCGCCGGATCGTCCGCGTTGCCTAGGATCAGTGGAATGGGTTGACCCGGTGGTTGGGCCATGGCCACCAACACCGTTCCTTCGGCCACGGCCCGCACGAAGGAGTAAATCTGAAAACTCTCGGCCGTGGCGGGGGCGGCCGCGCTGGTTTGGCTGTAGCTCTTTCCCTTGAGGACGCCGTAGTGAGTCACGCTCGCGGCGCAGGCCGCCAGCGGCGCCAGGAGGGCGAGGAACGCGCCGAGCGACCGGGGAAGTGGACCGAACCGGGGAACGCCGCCCCGATAATGGTTTAGTGCAGACAAAGGAGATTTCATAGTGAACCTATTGGAGTTTGCTTTTTCGACGTGGCCGAAGTGTGCCCGGACAGGCGGGCCTGTGGAAGGCAAAAAGCCGGGGAAATTGTTCCCGGCCGAGCGCTTGGCCGGCCTTCGGGGGCAGGTGGGCGCCAAGCCCACCTGCCCGGGAACACGCTCGTAGCCTGCAGCAGGGCCGGTCAGGAGGCGACCGCGGATGGGAACGGTGGTCGAGGCGCTCGTCCCATGTAGCGGGCCGGGCAAACCCTAACAGGATTAACTGGATGGACAGGATGAAGAGCAGGCAACTGGCCCTTCAGATGAACATCCGGTGAATGCTGTTTATCCTGTCTTCCCGCCCAACACCGTCTCCCGCCACCGGCGCACGCTCATCACGTCGAACCGCTTGCCCGCGAAGACGATTGCAGCTCGAACACCCGTTGCTACACTGGCGACGACTTTCAAGCAAACCTGTATGACGCCGCGAGTCATAATCCGCTGGGTTTCACTCCTCGCTGTGGCATCCACGGCTGAGGCTACGGAGGGGGAGTGGAGCCGGTTCCGCGGACCCAATGGCAGCGGCCTGAGTGAAGCGGTGACGGTGCCCGCGAAATGGACCGCGCGGGACTACAACTGGACCGTCAAGCTGCCGGGCATTGGCCATTCGTCGCCGGTGGTTTGGGGCGAGCGGATCTTCGTCACCAGCGCCGAACCGGCGACCGCAAAGCGCTTCGTCCTGTGCCTCCACGGCGCGGATGGGCGTGTACTGTGGCAGCGCGAATATGCCTCGCAAACTTACGCGCAGCACCGGGACAACTGCTATGCCACGGCCACGCCGGCGGTGGATGCCGCGGGTGTCGTTGTGACATGGACGACGCCCAAAGAGGTCGTCTTGCTGGCGTTGGATTTGGACGGCCGCGAATTGTGGCGGCGTGACCTGGGACCGTTCGTGGCGCAATCAGGCAGCGGCATTTCGCCGATTCTGTACGAGGATCTGGTCGTCCTGGCCAACGAGCAGGATGATCTCAAGTTGGATCCGAACGAACAATCGACCGAGGCCGGCAACAGTTTCCTCATCGCAGTCGATCGCAAGACCGGGCAGACTCGTTGGCAACTCGAGCGTTCGACGACTTTCGCTGGCTTCGGAACGCCCTGTGTGCATGAAGCGGCGGATGGACGGCGCGAGTTGATCTTCACCAGCCGGGCGCGTGGCGTGACCGGTGTGGATCCGCAAACGGGCCGCATCAACTGGGAACTCAATCAGGAGCTGCGCGACCGCACCATCAGTTCGCCCGTGGTGGCCTCCGGCCTGGTGTTTGCCGGATCGGGTGTGAGCGTGGTGGGCAAACGCCTCAGAGCGTTTGGCCGGGAGCAATCTGTGGTTCAGACGTGTCTTCACTGCCACATGTATGACCAGCCCAAAGTGGGCATCTTCAGCCTCAATTCGACTTCCTGTTACATGCCCCACACCATGCAGGGCATTGTCATACCGATGGGATCAGGCCCCATTCGCACGCTTTCCCGGGCGCAACGCACAGCCCAATGGAAAGCCCGCCAGGAGGACTACCTGCGACTGGTCGAGTATGCGCGCGGCGGACTGACAGTTCAGTGAACATAGGGAACATCACTAGTGTCCGGGTTAAAACCCCGGTAAACAGGGCTGATTGTGATGGTCAGGCATATTGGGGGGACGGTGTTTGTTGAGAAAGCGCCTGTAAAATGGGCGTTTTCTCGAAAAGTGACAGGCTCACAATCTGTAGAATGGTGTAGAGGCTGGCCGGGAGGCACAGCCGCTTTTTGACAATGGCCACCACGACGTAGACCGAGATGGCAGTCCAGACTTGGATGCGCACGGCATTCCCGGAAGTGCCGTAGAAGGCTTTGATACGCAAATGCTGCTTGATCCATTTGAAGAAGCCCATCCCGGCGCATCCGATCCCGCCTTCGGCACCATTGCCCTTCTGGGGGTCGGCGCTGCGGACCCCGCGAGCCCATCGCCCAGCCCACCGCGGCCTGTCTCGCCGACCCGCAGCCTTGCCGAAGCAACACGAGAGCACCAACACCAAACAATCGCCAAACATTTCGGCGCCGAAAACCGCCTGACGAGCGCAGGTTCAAGTCCGGCGGGGAGGGCGGGGTGAGAAGATGGCGATGGAGAGACTGCTGCAACAATCACTCTTGCGGACCGTGCGTGATCAACGCTGCGAGGGGACGCACGTTCCGGGGTTGCCTCGCCCCCCATGTGTGTGAGCCTCATGGGCCATTCGTGATGAGCACCCGGTAGAACCTCGGCGCAGCTTCGCCAAGTGGCTGGGGCTCGGTTCGAAAACGCGAGCCGTCACCTGCAATTGGTCCGAGAAGGGGCATCCACGTGCCTGCAATAAAGGACTCTGAATACTGCAAGAAGTAGACCTCCCCCGAACGGGTGTCCCACGAGAGCCGCACATGAGTTGGTTGTGTTGATGCGATGACTCGAATGTCCGACAGTTGTGCAGAAACCGCGAGGTCCCCAGCCGTGAATGTCATCACCGCAATCAGCTCTTCGGCATCAGCGAACACGCTACTGTCGCCAATAAACGAATCGAACGGAAGGTCGTACAGTCCCCTTCCCGTCAAAGGGATGGTCGCATGCGCGTTACCTGTGCTGTTCCTGACATCGACCTCCAGGCTCCCGTTGCCTGGGTCCTTTGCGAGAGTAAATCGCAACCGAGATCCTCCGCCAACTGTCAGGTCGGTCGCCAAGCCGGAGAAGTCCGCACCCGGATACAGGAAGCCTACCCCGGCCGTGCTTCCAGCGGGGATTTCCATCACAGCTCCATGCGCATCACAACTGTCAAGGCATAGTGTTAAGGTGGCAGGCCCACCAAGCGAATTTGGCCACAAGAACACGGAAGGCCCCCGGGTTCCTCCCAACACACTCTGACTGGGAAGCCCCGTCCCTTGGCTTTCCATGGCAGCGCACAATCCCCCCAATGGATTGACAGTGACCAGGCCGAAGCCCTCCTCAGCGCGCGGCCGGACGCGAACCTCAATTCAACGCTCGTGGATCAGCAACTCCCGTTGCTGCTGGGCGGCTTGCCCGAACTGCAGACTGCGCTGGAGAAAATGGCCACCCAGCGTGCCAGTCTTCAACTGGAGGCGCATGAGCGGGTGCGCGAGGCATTACGCGCTAAGGCCAAAGTCCGCATCGAACCCGTTCTGCCGGTGGACATCCTCGGCGCTTACCTGCTGCTGCCCGTCCTGTGAACTTTCTCCTTTTAATAAAGACAACTACGCCTCAACTTCTCCCCTATGGAAAGACAAGTTAAGGCGGTCATCCGGCAGAAGATCACCGATGCGCTCGCCGCACCCGTGCCGGCGCATACCCGGCGCGATGTCCATCTGCCCGGCATCAAGGGCAAGGCGATGGCCGTGATCGGTATGCGGCGCAGCGGCAAGACCACTTTCCTGTGGCAATGCCTCGCCGACCGGCTCAAGGCTGGCACCCCGCGCGACGCGCTCCTCTATTTCAACTTCGAGGACGAGCGGCTCGCGGAAATGACGGCCCACGAACTTCAGTTGGTCGTGGAGGAATACTTCAGCCTGCACCCGGCGCGGCGCGACTCCAAACAGGTTACGTTCTTTCTCGACGAAATCCAGGAAGTGTCCGGCTGGGAAACCTTCGTCCGGCGTTTGCTGGACACGGAGAAGGTGGAACTCTTTCTGTCCGGTTCCTCCGCCCGCTTGTTGAGCCGCGAAGTGGCCACCAGCATGAGAGGGCGGGCCATGGAAGTGCTGGTGCATCCGTTCAGTCTGCGGGAGGCCTTGCGCCATCGTGGCGCTGAACCCGCCTCCTCTTGGGATAGCCTGCCCAAGGCGACCCGTTCGGCACTTGATAATCACTTCCGTGCGTATCTCGCCGAGGGCGGATTCCCCGAATCGCAAGGCGCCCCCGCGCGCGACCGCGCCAGTCTGCTGCGCACCTACGTGGACGTGGCCATTCTGCGCGACGTGATCGAGCGGCACGGTGTCAGCAATCCCGCCGCGCTGCGCTGGCTGCAACGCCACTTGCTCGGCAATCCCGCCGGGACATTCAGCGTGCAGAAATTTTTCGACAGCCTCAAATCCCAGGGCCTGCCGGTCGGCAAAAACACCTTGCACGATTACCTCGCCCACCTGGAAGACGCCTTCCTCGTGCGCACCGTTTCTCTGCACACGGCCTCCGAACGTCAGCGCATGGTCAATCCCCGCAAGGCGTATCCGATTGACCCCGGCCTCATCTCGCTTTACGAGCGAACCGGTCGCGCCAATCTCGGCCACGCCCTCGAAACCGTCGTCCTGCTCGAATTGGAACGGCGCGGCTGTGAAACCGAGTACGTCCGCACCCGCGATGGTCACGAGGTGGATTTCTTCGCGCGCGATCCCGAAGGCAACGCCACCTTGATCCAGGTCTGCACCGATGTCAGCGACCCCGCCACCTACGAACGTGAAGTCCGCGCCCTCTCGTCCGCGGCGGTTGAATATCCTGATGTGCTCCCGTTGTTGCTCACGTTCGACACGCTGCCGCCGGGCACGCCTCTGCCCAAGCCGTTGCACTGGCAACCGGTCATCGCGTGGTTGCTGGGCGACGAACTGCCGGGGACAGGGGCAAAGGGACGAGGGACGAGAACCAAGTGACCATGACCCGCCTCCGCCTCTTCATCAGCTCCGTCCAGAAAGAACTGGCCGCCGAACGCCGGACGATCCGCGACTTCGTGGACCACGACCCGCTGTTGCGCCGCTTTTTCGACGTGTTTCTCTTCGAGGACGTGCCAGCCTCCAACCGCCGGGCCGACGAACTCTACCTGGCCGAGGTGGATGCGGCAGACGTGTATCTCGGCTTGTTCGGCAATGACTATGGTTTCGAGGACGCCGAAGGTATTTCACCGACAGAGCGTGAATTCGACCGCGCCACGGTCCAAGGCAAAACCCGCCTAGTGTTCGTCAAGGGCGCGGACGACCAATTGCGCCACCCCAAGATGCGCGCCTTGGTCCGCAAGGCCGGCAACCAGCTCATCCGGCGGCGCTTCTCCACCATCGCCGAACTCACTGCCGCGTTGAGCGCCAGCCTCGTCGAACATCTATTCGCAAAGGGCCTGGTGCAGGATCGCCCGTTCGAGGAACAGCCGTGTCTCGATGCCACTCTGGACGACCTCGATGACCGGGCCGTCGCCGCCTTCGTCCGCCGGGCCAGGGAGGAACGGCAGTTTCCTTTGGCCGAAGGCGCAGCGATGGCTGATGTCCTGACGCATCTCAACCTCCTGCTGAACGGTCAGCCCACCAAGGCCGCCGTCCTGCTGTTTGGTCGCAACCCCCAGCGATTCCTCCCCAGCGCCGAGGTTCGCTGCATGCACTTCCACGGCACCGAAATCGCCCGGCCCGTCCCCTTCTACCGCATCTTCAAGGGCAACCTCTTCGACCAGGTGGACCTGGCCCACGACTTCGTCAGCGGAAAGTCGGCACGGTTGGCCGTGGCGCTCGTTACGTCTCATGCGACAAATCGGCCAAGAATCAGCCAAATCGGCCAGTGGCACCCAAGATGAAATCGGCCAGAAATCGGCCAAATCGGCCATCCATCCCAGACCGGCCCGCGCTGGGCAAAGGGCTCACAACAGGCTCAATGGGCTCATCGGCTGAGGAATCTGCAAATGTCTCAGAAATGGCTCAAATGGCTCATGCCCAAACCCGACAGAAACCCGACAAACAGGACACCAGCCAACCGCCAATCCGGCCAGCCGCAAAGAAGCCGGCAAGTGCCAGAAATGTGTCAAAGGTGCCAAAGACCCGAAAAGCCACCGCCCCCCAGAAAGGGGCAACCAAGGGGCAAAGGGGGCAAGGCTCACCAGCAGCCAGACGCAAGACCGCATGACCGCCACCACCCCAATCGGCTCAGAATCGGCTCAATTGACTCACGCCCTTCGGACTTCGGACCTCGGACCTCGGACTTCCGCTTAGGCCATGCCCCGCCGCACCACCGAATGGCTGGCGTGGATACAACGGTCTGACAGAGTTGGGTTACCAGCACCGTGTGGTTCAGAAGCATCCCGATCTGGGTGACAATCTACTGCCGTTGGTCAACCTGGTAGCGTCGCTGCTTAAGCGATGGCTGTTGGGCACTCATCAAGGTGCGGTGCGACACTCTCACTTGGATTATTACTTGGACGAGTACACCTTCCGCTTCAATTGCCGAACGTCCAATTCACATGGATTGTTATTTTACCGTTTACTTAACCAGGCGATCAACCTAGGCCCAGTTCTCGAAACCCAACTCAAAGCAGGAGAAACTGACCGAAAAGCACAAGAGTCAACTGCATAGCCAGAATCCGAAATTCGAAAGCCGAAGAATCTGAAAGAGGGCAGTTTGAATCGGGGTGTTCCGAATAGGATTTTGCTTTTTCGACGTGGCTGGAGTGTGCCTGGCCAGGTGTAGCCATTCAAGGCGAAACGGGTCAGAATTGTCCCCTGCCAGGTGCTTGGTCGGTCTTCGGGGGGGCAGGTGGGGGGCCGCGCAACAGGCCCCCCAAAGCCGGTCGTCCCTTCCAGCAGGGCCGGTCGGCGGGGCACAACGGACAGCCAAGCGGATCCGCTTCGTACACCTGCTTGATCAGCGCGGCCCAGCCTTTGCGGGCCTCTGGTGCCGTGGGCGAACGGGCGGGAATCCCGGTTCCGGCACCGGCCGACGGTTCCCGTTGCGCCCGCTGGCCTCGCGTCTTGTTCGAGTACCATCCGTAGTATCGCACCAGATGGACGCCCAGATCGGGGATGTGCTGCGTCACCTCGGCCAGGAAGTCCAAAGGATCGAACACCTGGAAGTTGCGGGACGGTCCGGCCAGCAGTTCGTCGTTCCCCGGTTCGGGGAATCAGCCCACGGCATTATGTTCGGTTTTATAGATCACCTTGCCCGCCTCGGTCACCTCGATCATCCGGGCCTGGCTGAAGGGACAGCGCAGGAAGTACTGGATGAGGCGCTGCACGCCCTGCTGATCGCGGACTTCCAAGCGCACGCTCTGGTCGACGCTGAATGTTGAGTGCTTCCGGGAGCGGATGTTCGCCACGACTTCCTCGGTGATCTTGCCCTCCGCCAACAAGAGCGCGAACACCTCTTGTTCCCAGAGCTTGAGGAACGGCTCGGTGGCGAGCTTGGGCAGGGGGAGAAACCAGGGACAGAAACACCGGACCCGGCAGGAGAAAGGCACGAGTAACTCCTCACGGCACTTGGGGCAGCGGACGCGCGCAAAGCCGTGCCGCAGATCGCCGCACTCGAGGAACTTCCCATGATCCCCGGCGCGCTGCTCGGGCCGGCGATCCTCAAACGCATCAATCCATCCGCGTTTGAGATCATGGTGGTGGTGTTCACCATCATCGCCGCGCTGCGGTTGCTGGTGTGAGACCGAACTTCAAGACAGGACGTACCAGTTGATGTAGGGCGAGCTTACCAGCCCGCCGGGGCAGACCGGAGGAGCGAAAACTCTCTCGTCACCGGGTCAAAGCTGCTGTCGCTGATCTGCGGTGGGGTCGCCGGGCCACCGATGATGTTCTCGTTGTTCTGCACCGTGGTGAATCTGGCCGGGTCGTAGGCGACGACGGTGAATTGCGCGCCGGCCACGTTGGCCAGCGGCCCGACGCGCACCGGCGTTCCCCAATCGGCCAGCGTTCACCAGACCACATTACTTCCCATCACACCGTTCGTTTGAACCCACTTGCGCGGGGTCGTGTTCGCGTAGATCGCATACAACACCGGAGCGCCGTTGCCGTTCGCATTGGTCGCCACATCCACCAGCCCGGCGTTCGTGTCGAAGTTGCTCAACGCCGTCGCGCCCGGCCTGTTCGGCAGCGCGTTCGTGCGCGCCTTGAAGAAATTGTAGATGTTGGTCAGCGTCGTGAAGTTCGTCGTCACCTTGTGTCCACTCGTCCCGGTCGCCACTTGATGGGGCACACCCAGGGTCGCCAGATTTGTCGCCAGCCACTGCGCTTGATACACGTACCAGGCCGCGTCGTCGGTGTTGTAACTCAGAAACACGGGCGCGGACGAGGTTGTCGCCAGGTAATATGGCGCACCCTGCATTGGCCACACCGCCAGGTTCGTGGCCGTCTGTCCCCAGGCCGTCACGAACCGGTTGTAGATGTCCACCTGCGTCCCCGCCGGATCGCCCGTCGTCGTGCCGCCTGCGTGCGATAATCATAAATACCCGAGCCAAGCAGGACAGCTTGCACGCAACTCCCCAGCGCGGTCGAATAGCCTGCCGTATCAATGTTCGATACCGCCAGATCGCCGATCCCCAACGAACCCGCCCTCGTGCCGCGCGAAGAACCATGGATCGCGATGTTGCCCGAGAGTCACAACGGCGCGCCCACTTGCCGCAACACCCGCACCGACGACCGCACCTTCCTGATCGTGTCGGGATTCACCTCGAAACCGCTGTAAAGCGTCGGCGATCCCCAGGCGCGGTATTTCGGGTGGTCCGCCATCGCCCAGGCGATGCCCGCCGCCGCTGCGCCTTCCAGGATCGTGTCCGTGGTGCCGGTGAAGGCAAAATCATTGCGCATCCGGTCGTCCTCGTTGCCCTCGTAACTGTTCGCCGTGGAATACTCCATCACAATCGGCACCGCGCGCGACGGCTGTGGCGGACCACAGAGCCACTGAGACATTCAGTTTATGGAAACATCAAAAGCTATGGGACACGCTCCTCGTTGAGGCTGTTGTGTTCAGACTTCATCGTCCGTGACCGTCGGCCTGCCCGAAAGTGCTTCTCAGCATGGTGACGTAATCGCGCGAAGTTGGACCTTGCTCAAAAGTGCGGCAGGAGCGCTCCAATCGCACCAGGATGGCCTCGAATTCCGCCTGGCTCAAAGGCCGCGTGCCGAGGATGAGCGCCGCCGCCTGCCACAGGTAATCGTGGACAAATCCCTGGCTGCGCCCATCGGGGCGGCGGCGCAGCATGGAAAAAATCTCCTTCATCTCCGCGTCACGCCGGTCGCCAACGAACTTGCTGATTTCCAGCACGTGCAGATCGAACAGGATGAACGAGTCGTTGTAAGCTTCGGGATAATCGCCGAGCACCGGCGGTTGTCGATCGCCACGAAACAGCGAACGCAGCGACTCGACCTCCCAATGCCAGAATTCCTTGCCATCGGTGAACGACATGATCTGGCGGTCTCCGCCATGCGGCTCATGTCGTCCGCCAGTCAGCGAAGGGTCTTTGATTGGGATCGCAACGAGGACCGTCTTGCGACGCTCAAGCGGCGGATCGGCGAAGACTTCGCGCAATTCGGGCACGAAGTCTTCAGGACGAAAAAATGTCTCTGGCGGTTCTTGCATGGGCGTGATTGTAGAAGAGCGCCGCCCGCTTGTCAGAAGGGAATATCCACATCAACGTCGTCGGCCGCGGCCGGATGCGGCGGGGGAGCGGGTTGGGGGGGACGCCTCACGGCTTCGGCGAGAGCCCCGAACCGTTTCTCGTGCAGTTCGCGAATCCAGAGTTTCACCGGCAGCTTCCAACGTTGCGACGGGTTGGGCTGGTTCTTCATCAGAGCCTTGGGCGACATGCCCAGTTCCTTGGCCATCCGGATGTCTTCCATGTTGAGCCGGCAGATCTGTTTGGCCCTGGCCCATTGCGGGTCGTGTTTGAAGGGTTTTGGCATGGTTCACTCCGTCACGCGGATGATGTGGTTGTAACCGGGCGCGATGTCGGTGGTGAGCGGACCGAGCGTGTCGAACGGCGCTTCGTGACACCATTCGAGTTGCTTGGCCATGTTTTCCTCGATCATCCCCGAAAGCCTTCGGGGGGGGCCGGGGCTTCGTTAATCACTCGCACGCCTTTGGCCCACGCGCGCTGCGTGAGTTCGCCCTGCACTTCGAGCTCGCCGAAATGCGCGCGGTCGTTGGCGTCGGCAATCGAGCCGGGGCGCAAGCCGTCGCCGATGCTGCAGGAAACGTCGCGAAGGTCCGTGCGGCTCGCACTGTGGCGGCAATGATTCAATTCAACTGGGTCAACACTTTTCAAATTCAACTCGCGCGAAAATTCTGGGTGCGCCCGGTGCAGCCAATTAGACCTCAATCCGCCTCATCGCTCAACCCCATCCCCGTTCAATTCCGTTCCGACGGGTGATCCACCCGAGAAGGGAACAAGACTGCTTCATTTCCACAAGGAAGACAGCAGAGAGACGCAAGGACTTGTTCATCGTGCTGATTGGGATAGAATCCCGCCATGAACAGCCGCGCAGAAAAAGCACAACCTGAGTAGGGTGCGCGGCGAATTGGGCAGCGTTCAACTCCACCACCGGTTCAAGGAGTGAATGTGCAACACGGCCGCGGCAAGACGCACCCGTGAATCCAGCCAGCTTGCGTCCTCCATCGAGAAGTCCAGCAGCCAGCCGGATTGGCGTTGTCCAGCGAGCGTGCGACCGAGACGGTTGAGCCGCGAACTCTGTGGCGGGGTCGATGCGGGGGCGCTGCCAGGTGTCTGAAACGGCCACTCGACGAGGCGTAATTCGCCGGCCGCGCCACCGGCGGCTTCAATGAGCGCACTTCCTGCTGGCAGAGTCGCGGTCACCCCTTCGCCTGACGTAACAGCATCCATGACGCCGATGAAAAGACCCTTCAGCAACTTTCGCCGCCCAGGTTCGGCGTTGCGCACACACCCCAACTGGTGGCCGGATGCGTCGTAAATCTGCCCATTCCTGCCGAGTTCTCCCAATCGCGCGCCGCTGACGGTTTCCGTCACATCGTAGCGCCCATGCCACCAAAACCCCCGGCGCGCCCGCACGTGCAACAACGACTCCCCGGGCCGGGCCGGCGGATGAAATGACCCTCCATGCGGATAATCGGTAAAGCGCGCCTCAAGGAGTAGGTTGCCGTCCGCGCCGTATAGCGAATACCGCCACCTCCGCTCGTGGCCGCTCGTCGGCCTGATGACTTGGAGATAAAACCGCCGTTGATCAAATGGTTCGTGCTGCGGCTGCATTGGTTCTCACACCTTCGCGTAAACCTCCGCGCGCTTCCGAAGCACCATGCTGCTGCCGCAGAACGGGTCAACCACCAGCCCCGTGGCCTCGTTCGCCTCGTCCAGCAGATATGCGACGAACTCCGGCGTGAACTGGCCGCACCAGTCCCGCAACGCGGGATTGCTCTGCGTCTTGGTGACGACATCCAGCGTTTGGCGGTCGAGGGTCTTCATCGCCACTCGAGTTGGCGGCAACACGTCCGGGTAAGGACCGAGAAACCGTTCTCCGTTAAGATGAATCAAGTGGTCGAGGTCTTAGCCGAGATGATGTAGTAGCCCAACCGCCGCCGGGGTCGTGAGCTGCGGCGCTTCCAGAGACTATCAACGAATAGGATTTTGCCTTTTCGACGTGGCTGGAGTGTGCCTGGCCAGGTGTAGCCATTCAAGGCGAAACGGGGCACAACCGACAGCCAAGCGGATCCGCTTCGTCCTGAGCGGTCGATCGATCCCTATCGTCACCTTGTTAGCTCGAGTTTCACGGGCGGGAGCGAACGCCCCGATCTCTTCGCCCTCCCGGAAATGGACTTCGCCCAGTACCATTCGTACAATGAGAGACACCCAGCCCGCATGACCGCCGAGAAGACCGCGCGCTTCCTCCAGAAGTACGGCAAACCGTTCTTCGTCAGCGAATACGGCACCGACTGGAAAGGGTGGAAGCCGGACACCGACCCGCATTTCCGGGCGTTGCACCAGGCCATCTGGAGCGGGGCCTTCACTGGTGCCGCCGGCACCGGCATGACCTGGTGGTGGGAAAGCATCCACACCGCCAACCTCTACCATCACTGGTCCGCGCTGGCGGCGTTCCTGAAGGGGACCGGCATCGGGCGCGGCGATCTGCAACCAACCCGGTTCGAAGACGCGACTGAATCCATCTGGCCCTTGGGCGTCGCCACCCGCAACGAGGTGTTGGTCTGGTTGCTCGACCGCGCCCATGATTGGCCGGAGGGGGTGATGGAGCCCAACCCAGCACCCGTCTCGAGCGCCGGCGTGACCTTGGCGGGTATCGACGACGGGCCCTGGACGATCGAGTGGTGGGACACACTCGAGGGCAAGCGCATGGCCTCGGCCGAAAGCACCGCCTCGAACGGCGCCCTATGGCTCGAACCGCCTCCCTTCCGCGTCGATCTCGCCGCGCGGCTCAAGCGGCGCTGACTGCCGAAAAACCGGCTAAGCTTGGGCATAGGCGGCGCGTTCCTTGCCCAGGTTCGGAACGAGGTCTTCGGGGCGCTTGCCCGCGACCTCCAGCCAGAGAGCATCCACGCAAAAGTCCAATCCGCCGGGCCAGGTGAGTGTCCGGCCATGTTCGCCAATGGCGGCCTGCAGGAAGAACCCGTACTCCCTCCAAGGGGCAAAAACGCCTTGGCTTGCGAAGGCGGAGAAGTTGGCTTCGCCCTCCAAGTCGGCGTTCGGGTTGACCCCGTCGGTGCCGAACTACTGAACCTTCCATGCGTCCAGTATGCGCTGCCGTGTGCGTCGCGGTGTTGGCCTACGCCGAAGGCACTCCAAATGTTCGTTTTTCGCTCCTAGCAGACGTTGGGCGCATGCGACGTCGGGCGCGAACGTGCTTGCTTCCAGCCTCGCAGTGTGCGACACAGCGACCATGAAGACGTTGACCATGTCGGATGCCCGGAAGCGCCTTCCGTCAGTCCTGGAACAGGTGAAGGAAGGCGAGAACATCGGGATCATCGCTGGCGACCAGATCATCCAACTCAAGCCTGTGCAAGTGGTCGCATGGGAGGAGAGCTACCTGTATCAGGAATACAACGTGACACCGCCCGAGTGGGAGCGATTCAAGCGCCGCATGAAGACTCGCCGAGCGAAGGAACGCTACCCCGAGTTCACGGGCGCATTCGATCGCGGAACCTTCGCTTGAAACGCATTCGGATCCAACCCGATCTCCTGAAGGCGATTCGCGCGATGTCGGCATCCGAGCGAAGGGCCGTCGGCGAACGGATCGCCCAAGCCCAACGGCATCTCGGCCAACCGCATCTTCACCGGGGCATCGGCCTGCGAAAACTGCGCGATGACTGGTATGAAATCCGGTTGGGGTTGAAGCTGCGTCTGGTTTTTGAAAACACGCCCGATGCCCTGGTCTTTGAGTTTTTGGGGGACCACGACGACGTGAAGCGATTCCTCAAACACCGTTAATCCAAAACCGAAGGAACTTGTCCGGAGAAGCACGGGCGCCACTGCGATTTGTGGTGTCAAAGCCAACCAGAGGACCTTCGGGAGGGCAACTGCCTGCTCCACCAACGGCCCCACGTCCCGGTCCAGTTGCAACCGGTCGTTGTCGACCAGCAGGGCCACTCTCCGTAAACCGCACTGTAGTAGGACAGGCGTCCCGCCTGTCCGCCCCAAACCGTTTGCGCTGAGCAGTTCATGGCCACGCAGCAGTCCAGGAAAGAACAGGTGGTTTGCCAAGAACCTGTTCCTGCCGGACCGCGGGCGTGTCGCCCGCTTTGGATGTTGTCGGTCGCCCCGAGTTCGGTCTTCGGACGGGCTGCCGGGGTTCGCTCGGGCTGCCGTTGGTAAGCCGCTTCAACCTTCAACCTTCAGCCTCTAGCTGCCTTTCGGCCTTTCTGCCCAGGCCCGCCGGTTGTTCGCGTCGTCTGCCTCGAAGACGGCGTTCCGATGGTGCGTTCTTGAGGAGGAGCTAGTGAGCTACTCCGTCGGCGGCGCGATCCTGGAATCCTCAGGCTGTTGGCGGCAATGTGGGAGGCCGCCTTCGGGCCAGCCTCTCCCATCGGGCTTGGGTGGTGAAAGGTCTGGTACTTCTCCCGCAACACAAACTGGTTGGCCTGGATCATCTCGGCGGTTTCGACATCAGTGAAATCCGGGTGCGATGCGACCAAACCAAACAGTTGGCCAAAAAGCATCAGCCGTTCGATCACGCTTCGATGCCGCTCCAGGCTTTCCACCGACGGCCTGGGCATCAACAGGTGCTCATCTTCCTACTGGGTCAATTGCGTGTTGCTTCGGCATGCGTGCGTGAGGCCGGAATCGGCACGGACTAGGGTCTACCCAGAACATCGACTGGGACTGACCTATGGCTCGAACGCGATTCTCAACGACGGACCTCCAAGAACTGGAGGGGCAACTGAAGCGCTGGCGGCGATCCGGACGGGGGCGCCGGCGGATTCCCGAAGAGGTGTGGGCAGCGGCTGTGGAGCTGGCGCGTAGCCAGGGGCCTAGCCGGGTGGCGCGCTGTCTGCGGCTCGATTACTACAAGCTGCAGCGGAAAGCGTCGGGCTCAGTCCGACCCTCCAGGTCGTCGTCGGCTACGAGTTGTCCGGAGGGATTCGTGGAACTGCCGTGGCGGGGGTGCGTGTCGGCAGCCCTAGGCTGCCGAGTCGAGTTGCGCGGTCGGCAAGGGGACACCATGACGGTGCACCTGCCTATGGACAGTGCGGCGATGGTCGCGCTGGCCGAGGCGTTCTGGAGGCGATCATGATCCAGATCACCCCGCAGATGCGCATTCTGGTGGCCGTGGAGCCGGTCGACTTTCGCAATCCGCCAGTGCAGCTTGCAACTGCAATGTTTGCTGGTCCAACACGCCATGCAGCAGAAGGCCGACGCGGTGGAGGAGAAGTGCCCGCACTGCCACCATGAGCTCTGCGACAAGAAGCGCCGCGTGG
>Ga0194113_10001477_pt1 | contig 32352 bp, 25 predicted proteins | sample TA2MahC200mmetaG_FD_146193 | JGI IMG/M metagenome (GOLD analysis project Ga0194113, IMG submission 146193) | Freshwater microbial communities from Lake Tanganyika, Tanzania - TA2015017 Mahale Deep Cast 200m | ecosystem: Environmental > Aquatic > Freshwater > Lake | place: Tanzania: Lake... | reverse complement strand
GGGCCACCTGCTTCATTCGCCTGTTCTCACCAACTCCATTCCCTCTTCGTCCACCCGCAGCCAGTACAGCGGCGGCTCGGTCCAGGCGCCGGTGTTTATGTACCGCACCCCGTCCACGCGGGTGTCCTCCGCGGAGTGAATATGCCCGCAGGTGATCGCCGCGTAGCCGTTGGCCTTCGCGTAACGCACCGCGCGCCGCGCCACGTGCCGGCGCAGGACCTCGTACAGCGCCGGCCATTTCTTGGCGTAGAATGCCACATGCACCGGCTCCGCGCCGAGCCTTATGCGCAGGGCGTGAAACCAGCGGAACAGCACGATGAACAGCGCGCTGGGCCGCTTGATCGCGTCGAACTCGTTGCCGTGCGCCGCGAAAAGGCGCTTGCCCACGCTGAACGAGGGCCGGAACTCCACCCCGCCCGTGCCGCCGCGCGCAAGATGCGCGTCGTGGTTGCCGGGAATCCAGACCACGCGCCGCCGCCGCGACTCGGCCGCGATCCGGTCCAGCGTCTCACGGTCCGGCCCCGTCATGCGCGCGCGCCCGTCCAGCACGTCGCCGTTGAGCACCAGCGCCGCGCCGGCCGGCAGTCCGTCCAGGAACGCCTCGAACTCGCGGCGGTGGAAATACGACGAGCCGACGTGCAGGTCGCTGACAATGTAGATGCCGGCCGCTCCGTCCATCACGCGTTTCCCGCGGCCTTCATCCTTCCCGCGCCTCCGCCTGCTCGACCACCCCCAGCGCCAGAATCGCTCCGAACAGCCACGTCGTGGCGGGGAGCTTCAAGTTGAAATCGCCCAGGGAGTGAAAGGCCAGCGCGATCAGGGAGAGCAGCGCGCCCAGCGCGATCGCGTGCGACACGGGCTCCGCTTCGCGGCCCAGGTCGCGCGCGCGGCGGCCGCGCGCGCACACGGCCCGCGCCAGCGCCGCGAAGACCGCCAGCGCCGCGACCGCGAACAGGATCAGGCCCAGCGTCCCGTATTCCTCCAGCAACTGCACCCAGTCCGAATGCGCCTCGTAGGCGTAGTACCGGTTGCCCGGGTACGAAGGCCAGACCCCCAGCTCGCGGTCGCCGTCCGGCGTCGGCGCGAAGTGCGGCCACAGGTGCCGGTGCATGCCCGGGCCGATGCCGAAAGCCGGATTGGTCCGCCAGGCGCGCAGCGCCGCCCTGACCATGAGACCGCGGTCGGAGTACGAAAGCGCCTCCAGAACGCGCGCCGCCGCCACGCCCGCCGGACGGCCGCGCGCCTCCTGCCACGCGAAGTACTGGTTGAACCGGGCCATGTAGGGCTCCGCAAACCGCGCGAAAAGCACCAGGGCCAGGGCCGCGGCGACCAGCATGCCCCCGCGCCAGGCCCAGCGGACCCGCGCCCGCCACTGCAGCACGCCCCAGACGAACGCCGCGCCCAAAACCACGATCACGGTCAGGCCGCCGCCGCGCGACTTGCTCAACACGACACCCGCCAGGGCCATCAGCCCCAGGGCCGCCGCCGCCAGCTTCCACGCGGCGCGTACCCCCCGCCCGAAGAGCAGGCCCAGCGCCAGGCACAGCCCCAGCTCCATCACGCCGGAAAAATGATCGGGGCAGAAGTACGTGCCCGTCGCGCGCGCTTCCTTCACGTACTGCGGATAGCCCTCGCGCCACAGCACCAGGCGGCTTTCCGTCACCGCGTGGTTGACCAGCCCGTAAACCGCCAGCAGGGCCAGGTTCGCCAGGATCAAGCCGTACAGAGCGCGGCGCTGCGACGCCGTGAACCCGTAGAACACGTGCGCCGCGACGAGCAGCGGCAGAACCAGCAGCAGCACGCTGCGCTCGGCGTCGAGATGGACTTCCGCGGCAACCATCCCGGTAACGGCGTACAGAACGAACGGCACGCACGCCAGCAGGGACATCGCGGCGGCGCGCGTTCCGGCCGCCGAATACGGCGGCTCCTGTTCGTCCCCGGGCCCGACAGCGGCCCGCGCCATGAGCCGCAGGCCGGAGAAGACGGCGGCCAGGAACAGGAACAGCGCAAAGGGCCAGAAAACCCACATCTCCCAGGCGCCGAAGAACCACGGCCCGACGAGCACGGCCGCGGCCAGGCATGCGAACGCCGCCCAGGACAAAACGCCGTCGGCAAATCTCATCCGCGGTCTCCGAACACACTCCGTGCCCGCCGCTTATGCGTCGCTCCGCGCGCGCATGCGGTACTCCCGATCAGGATAAGGGCGACGCCCCCCCGAAACAAGCGCCAAGGAGCGCGGTTTTGCCGGTTGCCGGCTCCCGGTGGCGCGCAGGGCGGCGGGCGGCGAGCCGCGCCGAGCGCTCCGGCAACCGACCGCCGGAATCCGCCGACTACGGGCTTCGCAGTTCTTCGGCCAGCCGCAGCAGGTACCGCCCGTATTCGTTGGCGTTCATGCCGGCGGCCAGGGCGGCCATCTGGTCGAGCGTGATGAAGCCCATGCGGCAGGCCACTTCCTCCAGGCAGCCGATCTTGAAGCCCTGCCGGTGCTCGATGGTGGCCACGAAGTTGGCGGCGTCGAGCAGGCTTTGCGGCGTGCCCGTGTCCAGCCAGGCCACGCCGCGGCCGAGGACGTCCACGCTGAGCTCCCCGCGCTCGAGGTAGTGGCGGTTGACGTCCGTGATCTCCAGCTCGCCGCGGGCCGAAGGCCGCAGGTTGCGGGCCACCTCCACGACGCGGCCGTCATAGCAGTACAACCCGGGCACCGCGAAGCGGCTCTTCGGCTTCCGGGGCTTTTCCTCGATGCTGACGGCCCGGCCCTGCGCGTCGAACTCCACCACGCCGTAGCGCTCCGGATCCTGGACCGCGTAGGCGAAGACCGTCGCGCCGCGCCGGCGTTCGAGGGCCCCGCGGAAGAAGCGCATGTCGCCGTAGAAAAGGTTGTCGCCCAGGATCAGGGCCACGTTGGAGGGGCCGATGAATTCGGCGCCCACCAGGAACGCCTCCGCGATGCCGCGGGGCGCGGCCTGCTCGGCATAGACGAACTCGACGCCCATCCGGCGCCCGTCGCCCAGCAGCTCGCGGAAACGCGGCAGGTCGCCGGGCGTGGAGATGATCAGGATGCGCCGGATGCCCAGCAGCATCAGCGTGGAAAGCGGGTAGTAGATCATCGGCTTGTCGTAGACCGGCAGGAGCTGCTTGCTGGCGGCAATGGTCAGGGGGTGCAGCCGCGTGCCGGTGCCCCCCGCCAGCACGATGCCCTTCCAGTCGGCGCCGGGTGCTTCGCTTCTTGCCATGGCCGCAGTCTCCGCCGCCGCGCGGACGGTGTCAAGGATCGAGATCGAGACAGGATCGAGACCGAGATGGGCATCCGTCGGAGAGGTCCGCTCACATTTCGCCGAGCAAGTCGCGGTACCCGTGTCTTACCCCATGTGTCCAGGCGTGTCGTCCGGCGTCATAGTGCCAGCCCCGCTTGCGCAGGGCCTCCGCGAAAGCTTCACGCGTGACCGCCAGTTGCGAAAGAGAACGATGCTTCCAAGCTTCAAGAACGATGCGGTTGAACAGAAACTGGCTCGTCACATCGTCACGATCTCCACAGTCGCTGAGCACCGTTCCCAGCAGTTCATCGAAGTACGCGGTTCCTGATTCGCGAACGATGAGCTCCGTGTGTCCCTTTTCGGGTTTGTAGAAGGAGAGGATCATTTCGCCCGCAAGCATGGTCTCGCGGTTCTTCTTCTTGTGCATTGACCAGATGACTTCTCTCTCTTGGGTTACCGCCGCCCGGAGGTCGGCGCCGGCGCCGGTTGCGGCCGCCAGAATTGTCTCGAAATAGCTCGTGTCCCAATGCTGGAAGACGATTGAAGCCCAGCGATCCGGCTTCAGTAGTTCAATGCAGGCGCGAATGCTCCCTGCGAGCTTTCGCTTGTAGTGCTCCTCCGTGAATCCCAGTTGGCCGCCGACAATCGCTTCGTCCTTCCTGGCTGCGGCGTTCAGCGGAAGCTCAAGCGGGAACATTGATCAGATCATGCTTCAGACAAAGAATCACGGCGCGCGGCAGCGGCTTGTAGCGATCCATCTGGTACCGAAACCCGCGGGAATCTTTCTTTGTTTCGACGGCACACTCGTAGGGGGGAAGCCCCCGGAACTCAAAACGGCTGGCGCAATCATAGCCCTTGACCAAGTATGGGCCCAGCCTAAGGCCAAGTTTCGAGAACGCCCCGGCAGTGCGTTGAAGGTCGGCTTCGTGAATACGTTCCGCGGAGCCCTGCGCATGATCCCGAACCACTCTTTGACGACAGGAGTGGCTGAATGAAAGAAGTACTGTGGCCCTCCCGACCTCCGACTCCGATCCTTGGTCTGCTGCAGGTGCAAGGCCTTCCCTCCTCGTCGACGCTCCATTGCGGAATGCGGGCAAGCGTAGCAGTCCAGTCCGCGGAATCAACTCCTAATGCCGGTGCTTGTCAGAAGCGACTGCGGATTCGGGGCCAACCGTCGCGCTTGCCTGTCCGCGCGGCCGCTGCTAACTTACCCGGCATGCGCATCCTGGTCACGGGCGGGGCGGGGTTCATCGGCAGCCATCTGGCCGACCGGCTGCTGGCGCGCGGGGACACCGTGGTCGCGGTGGACGATTTCAACGACTACTACGACCCGGCCGCCAAGCAGCGCAACATCGCCGGCGCCCTGCGGTCGGCGCGCATGACGCTGGTCAAGGGCGATATCCGCGACGCCGCCCTGCTGGAGCGCGTGTGCGCCGCGCGCGCCTTCGACGTCATCGTGCACCTCGCCGCCCGCGCCGGCGTCCGCCCCAGCCTCGAACAGCCGCTGCTGTACGAGGACGTCAACTGCCGCGGCACGCTGAACCTGCTGGAGTGCGCCCGCCGGCACGGAATCCGGCGTTTCGTTTTCGCGTCCTCGTCCAGCGTGTACGGCAACGTCAGGGAAATACCCTTCCGGGAAGACGCGCGCATTGACCGGCCCGTCAGCCCCTACGCCGCCACCAAGGCCGCGGGCGAGCTGTACTGCCACAACTACCACCACCTCTACGGCATCTCCGCGACGGCGCTGCGCTTCTTCACCGTCTACGGCCCGCGCGGCCGGCCCGACATGGCGATCTACAAGTTCACCGACCTGATCGAGCGCGGCGCGCCGGTCCCCTTCTACGGCGACGGTTCAACCGCCCGCGACTACACCTACTACACCGACATCATCGCGGGCGTGGAGGCGGCCATCGACCGCGATCTCGGCTTCGAGATCATCAACCTGGGCGAGTCCCGGACCACGACGCTGGCCGCGCTGGTGGCGATCATCGAGCGCGCGCTGGGCAAGCCGGCGGGAATCCATCCCCTGCCGCTGCAGCCGGGGGACGTGCTGTTGACCTGCGCCGACGTGTCCAAGGCCCGCCGCCTGCTGGACTACAACCCGTCGACCACGGTGGAAGAAGGCGTCGCGCGGTTCGTGGAATGGTACCGGCGCCGGCAATGACGAATGACGAAACACCCGGGCGCGCATCGCGCAACAGGCGGTTCAGTCCGTCGCTTCCAGGAACTCCCGCGCCACCTCGACGGCCACGGCCCGTCCGATAAGGTCCACGTTGAGCATCACGCGCGACACGCCGCGCACCGCGTCCACCACCCCTTCCACGCCCATGAACGGGCCGCCCGTGATGCGCACGCGCCGCCCCCTCTCCAGGGCGGCGCAGGCGCCCAGCGTGGGATCGACGTCCAGCGCCTTGCGGATCTGGTCCAGTTCGCGCAGCAGCTCCGCCTCGTCCGGCGGCGTCAATATGCGCACCACGTAGTTCGTGCGCAGCAGCGTGACGCGCGTTTCGCGGTCGAAGTCCACGAACAGGTAGCCCGGAAAAACCGGTTTGTGCACCGTTACCTTGCGCCGCTGGTAGATCTTGGTCTCGCTGCGCAGCGGCAGGTAGTGCGCGATCCCGTGACCGGCGCAGGATTCGGCCGTCTTCTTCTCGGTTCGCGGACGCAGGTGCAGCACGTTCCAGCTCACGCGGGGACAATACGGCCGGCGGCCTTCGCGCGCAAACGCTTTCCGGAAGGATCCGATCCCCGCGCGGCGGAAGATCTTGACCGGCGCCCGGAGGCGCGGTAGGCAGGAACAGGAACATGAACATCGCGGGCATTGAGGCCGTCATCTTCGATTTCGGCAACACGCTGATTCCGTTCGGCCGGCGCGAGGTCGCCGCCAACTACGCCGCCGTGGGCCTGGCGCTGGCCGAGATGTTCGGGCCGTGCGACGCGGCCGCGCTGGCCGCGCTGCAGGACGCGCAGATCACGGCCCCGTTCCGCAACGGGTACCGGGAAAGCCTCACCGCGGCGCTGTGCGCGGAGCTCGTCCGCGCCCTCTACGGGAGGGAACCCGCGCCCCGCCAGACGGCGCGGCTGGCGCAGGCGCGGTACGACGCCTTTCTCGCCGCCGTGGCGCTGCCCGCGGGCGTGTCCGACTGCCTCCGCCGCCTGCGGCACGGCTATCGCCTCGGATTCCTTTCCAACTACGCGTGCGGCCGGACGATCCGCGACAGCCTGGACAGGATCGGGCTGACCCCGTTCTTCGAAGCCATCGTCGTGTCCGGGGACGTCGGCTTCGTGAAACCGCACCCCCTGCCGTTCCGGACCGTGTGCGGCGCCATGGCGCTCCCGCCGGAAGCGTGCCTGTACGTGGGCGACCACTGGCTGGCCGACGTGCAGGGCGCCAAGAACGCGGGCATGAAGGCGGCCCTGACAACGGAATACGAGCCCTATGCGCCCGCCTTTCCGCGGCCCGGCGACCATGAGCCCGACGCGCGCATAGCGCGCCTCGCCGACCTCGAAGCGCTGCTGGCGTGACAAATTGAGGCTGGATTCCCCGGGTTTCCCGCGGCAGTATTGGCGCCGTGAGGACCGTATGACCGGGCAGTCGCGCGACCACACGCTGGCGGGGCAGTGGGCCCTGGTGACCGGCGGCGGCAAACGCATCGGGCGCGCCGTCGCGCTGGGCCTCGGCGCCGCGGGCATCAACGTGGTGGTGCACTACCGCTCGTCCGCCGCGGAGGCCGCCGAGGTCGTCAGGGAGCTGCACCACCTGGGCGTGGACGCGCGCGCCGTACAGGCCGACCTGGACCGGCCCGACGAGGCGGCCGCGCTGGTGGCGCGGGCGCGCCAGGCGGCCCCCGCCCTGGACGTCGTCGTCAACAGCGCCGCGATCTTCCCGGACTCGACCCTCGCCGGAATGGCCTTCGACGACCTGACCGCCTGCCTGCGGGTGAACGCCTGGGCGCCGTTGCGGATCGCCCTGGACTTCGCCGCCCTGGAACGGCCGGGCTCGATCGTCAACATCCTCGACAGCCGCATGCTGCTGAACGACCGCCGGCACGCGGCCTACCACGTCAGCAAGCGCGCCCTGTTCACCCTGACCCGCATGCTGGCCCTGGAGCTGGCGCCGCGCATACGGGTCAACGCCATCGCGCCGGGCCCGATCCTGCCGCCGCCGGGCAAGGACCAGACCTACCTGGAGCGCGTGGCCGCGCAGAACCCGCTGCGGCGCTGGGGCAGCCCCTCCCAGGTCGCCGAAAGCGTCCTCTACCTGCTCAAGTGCGAGTTCGTCACCGGCCAGGTGCTGTTCGTCGACGGCGGGCTTCACATGAAGGGAAGCATGTATGGCTGCTGAGCGACGGCCCGACCGCATCCACATCCGCGACCTGCGCCTGCGCTGCATCGTGGGCACCAACGGCGAGGAGCGCGTGAAGCAGCAGGAGGTGGTGATCAACATCACGCTGGAGGCCGACCTGCGCGCCGCCTGCGCCTCCGACCGCATCGAGGACACCGCGGACTACAGGGCGCTCAAGCTGCGGGTCGTGGAGATGGTCGAGAAATCGCGTTTCTTCCTGATCGAACGCCTCGCCGAAGCCGTCGCGGCGCTGTGTCTGCGGGAGCCGCGCGCGGCACGGGCGACGGTGACGGTGGACAAGCCCGGCGCGCTGCGTTTCGCGCGCAGCGTGGCTGTGGAAATCACGCGGGACAAGGAGGCCGGAGCATGAACGGGAAGCGCGTGGCGGAGCTGGTGCGCGAACTGCTCGTCGAGATCGGCGAAGACCCGGAGCGCGAGGGCCTCAGACGCACTCCCGAACGGGTGGCCGAGTCGTTCCAATTTCTGACCAGCGGCTACGGCATCGACCCGCAGAGCGTCGTGAACGACGCGGTCTACGAGTCGCACGCCAACAACATGATCATCGTGCGCGACATCGAGGTCTACAGCCTGTGCGAACACCACATGCTGCCGTTCTACGGGCGCTGTCACATCGGCTACATCGCCGCCCGGGAGGTGCTCGGCGTCAGCAAGCTGGCGCGCATCGTGGACGTCTATTCGCGGCGCCTGCAGATCCAGGAGCGGCTCACGGCCCAGATCGCGCACGAGGTCCGCAAAGCGGTCAACGCCGAGGGCGTGGGCGTGGTCATGGAGTGCCGCCACCTGTGCATGATGATGCGCGGGGTCGAAAAGCAGAACTCGGTCATGACCACCTCGTCGGTGCTGGGCAGCTTCCACGACGACTCCGCCACCCGCGCGGAATTCCTCAACCTGATCCGGGTGCGGGAGCGGGAAGGGTGAGTGCCGCCGCGGATTCCGCGCGAGGGCACACCGACGATTTGCGGCTATGACCGGCAAACTGAACGAAGACGATTAAGGACGGGTTGCGGGATGATTGAAAAGCGCTTTGACGTGGCATTTGTTGCCGATCTGGCTTTGCGTGAGAAGCAGATCCAGCAGAACTACCGCCCCCCAATCGCGGTTCATAAGTGGTTTGCGCGCCGGCCCGGCACCTTGTTCCGGGGCCTTGTCCTCTCCGAGTTCGTGGACAGACCACTGCAGGACTCCTTCTATGAGAACAACGACCTCGGGGGGCTCCGGATTGCGGACCCGTTCATGGGGGGGGGCACACCACTGATGGAGGCCAACCGCGTGGGGTGTGATGTGGTCGGTTACGACATCAATCCCATGGCCTACTGGATTGTGCGGCAGGAAATCGAACATCTTGACCTGAATACCTACTCTAAAGCGGCATCACGTCTGCGCAAGGTTCTGGAGCGAGAGGTGGGCGAACTGTATCGTACGAAGTGTGTCCTTTGCGGACGAACGGATGCGCATGCCAAGTATTTCCTGTGGGTTAAGACCGCAGCCTGCCCGGCATGTGGGACGGACGTAAGGCTTTTCCCTGGGTTCCTGATTGCAGGCGACAGAAGGCACCCCAGGAATGTGTTCTTCTGTCCGTTCTGTGACCATCTCACGGAGACTCGTGATCGCGAGAGCCCCGGTCCCTGCTCGCACTGTGGCAAGGCCCTTTCGGCGTCGGGCCCGGCACACCATCGTTCGGCACCGTGCCCCAAGTGTTCGGGCAAAGTACGCTTTCCGGACCGAACCAAGGGTCCGCCCCGCCATTCATTGTTCGCGATGGAGTATCACTGCCCCGCCTGTCGCGCCACGCATGAGGGCCGATTCTTCAAGACTCCGGACAAGAAGGACAAGGAGAGAGTCGGACGAGCCGAGACCCTCTGGAAAGAAATCGAGCCTAAGTACGTGCCAGATGACGAGATTCCCGCCGGCGATGAGACAGATCGTCTGCACCGGTGGGGATACCGCCGCTACCGCGAGATGTTCAACACCCGGCAACTCCTCGGACTCGAGCTCAGCAGCAGACTGATCTGCCAAGTGGAGGATAAGAGAGTCCGCAATGCCCTGGCCACCAATCTTTCGGACTTGCTGCGGTACCAGAACATGCTCTGCCGCTATGACACGATGGCGCTCAAGTCCATGGATATCTTCTCCGTCCATGGCTTCCCCGTGGGACTGATCGAATGCGAGTCAAACCTCCTTGGAATACATAACGGCGGGGGGGAAGGGAATATCGGGAGCGGGGGATGGTCCAACATCACCGAGAAGTATGCGAAGGCCAAAGCCTACTGCGACCATCCGTTCGAGTATCGGCACACAGGGCTGTCGCGGAAGACCAGAGTCAATCTGACCGGCGAGTGGATCGGTGACAGCAGTAACGGTAATCGCGGCGGTCGCACCAGAAGCGTTGAGATTGCCTGCGTGGACGCGGCGGAACACACACTTCCCAAGGCGGACCTGGACGCCGTCCTTACGGACCCGCCGTACTTCGGCAACGTTCAGTATGCGGAACTCATGGATTTCTGCTACGTATGGCTGCGTCGCATTGCGGCGGATGAAGCGAACGGCGGGGCCTTCCGTTCCCCGTCCACAAGGAATCCGCACGAACTGACCGGCAATGTGAACATGGGACGGGACCTCCAGCATTTCACGGAAGGATTGTCGTCCGTCTTCCGGAGGATGGCGGAGGCGCTAAAGCCCGGGCGACCGATGGCGTTCACGTACCATCACAACTCCATCGCCGCCTACTACCCCGTAGCCGTGGCCGTTCTCGATGCTGGTCTTGCGTGTTCCGCTGCGATACCCTGTCCGGGCGAGATGGCCGCTTCGATTCATATCAGCGGCACCGGATCCTCCATCATTGACACGGTTTTTGTGTGCCGTTCCACGGGCTCCGTTCCTCGGCGGATCATCTCGAGCGAACCGGCGGCCGTGGCGGAGATGGTCAAACGGGACCTTGGCGATCTGAGTCGCGGAGGCGTCAAGCCTACGGCGGGAGACATCCGCTGCGTTGGGTTCGGACATATCATCCGGCTCGCCATCTGGTATCTGCGCCCGTCTTGGAAGCGCGATGCCCCTGCCACAGACCGAATTGCCGCCGTGCGTTCATGGATTGACGCGAAACTCGGGGGCGTCTCCGCCGTCCTGGATGCTTTGTCGGACGAGTTCGCAAAAGCGCCGAGTCGCCAGCCGCTGTTCTTGCGCGAGGAGCCGGTCCCGTATGAAACCAACGAAGCAACCGTATCCTTTTGAAGTTCCCTTCGAGGAAGTCAGGGCAAATCCTGACGCCTATGTGGCGGCCGTGGTGGAGAGCCTCCAGTCCAAGTTCCTTGTGTTGCCGCGTGGACTGGGGTTTGTTTCTTACTCAACCTTTGAGCAGGGATATGAAGCTCTGAAGAAGGCAACGGACGGGTTTGTCGCCGTCGACCCGGAACCACTCGTCTTGCTGGCCTTTTCGGCACCCATAACGATGGTGGTTCTGCGGGCGCTTCTCGGTTTCACGCCGCCAGAGTGGGCGTACGTCACTTCGCAGAGGACGGGGATCAAGATCGATCAGAATACGGCACGCGCTCTCGACCGGAGGGTGCGCCTTGATCCAACCACTCCGTTGAAGGCCACTCCGGCCACAGGTGCCCGTGTGCGGGCGTTAGTCCAGACGGCCTGCCAGTTGCTCAATGAAGGGCCTCCTGATGTCGGCGTTGACAAGATCCACAGACTGGACAAGGCTGATACCGCCGATGGCGTAACAGGCGTCAAGCGGTTGGCGGACATGGGCGTGCCGTACGCAATGTTGCTCTACGAGCGATTCATGGGCCGGCCGTTTGCCGGCCACAGAGACTCCGTGAGCGAGATCGTCGGAGACGTCATGGAGTCGGCCATTGAGGAAGTCCTGCACAATGCTGGCGTCAGTTACCGGAAGACCAAACGCGCGGAGCGGATCGCGGGCTTCGATCAGGCGCCCGACTTCATGGTCCCGAGCGAGTACAACACGCAGGTGATCATCGAGGCCAAGTTGACCGAGGATGACGGCACGGCTCGTGACAAGGTCACACGCATTCAACATCTTGGGGAGTTGAGCATGGTCGGAAGTCCTGACGGCAGTCCGAAGTACGAGGTGATCGCTTGTATTGACGGGCGAGGGTTCGCCGTGCGCCGAGAGGACATGAAGAAGATGCTTGTCGCCACCCGAGGCAAGGTTTTCACCTTCAGGACCCTCAACCGCCTGGTGGAATGCACTCGTCTGAGAAACTTCGCCGCGCGACGTTGACCGGGAAGGGAACAAATGAGCAACCCGGCATCCACGCAACTGATACCTGCTGAGCAGGCGGAAAAACAGATGCACCTCGCGCGAGGGCGTGAGCCTCAATTCCTACTGCGCCAAGGTGCTGCGTGAGGGCAGAACCTCATATGGGTCGGCGCCAACGGGGCAGAGACTGAAAGGCGGGGCATCCGTCAGGAGAAGCCGTTGAGCCGTCGCCCTGAAGACCTGCACTTGACAACGCGGCGCAAGTTCGAGCCGGCGATCGCCGATTTGCGCCGTATTCTGGCCGCGCCTGACATGGACGACCGGGACATGGTCCTTCACCACGCCACGTGGAACCTCTACCCGTTCATGGATGAAGTGGCCCGCGATGCGCAGAAGGCGCGGACACTGATCGACGTTACGCGTGCGGCCAGAGAGGCCAGCGGTCCGGGGCGGGACGGAGCAGAAGAGGAACTGATGAAGCGTCTCGACCACGTCGTCCACAACTGTGGGGATGCGTTTGATGCCGCCGGTCTCGATCAGTTTTTGGTATTCCCTGACTGTGCCGGTTGTCCAGCCGATCTCGAAACGCCATGCACGATCATGCGCGACATCTGCACGTATGCCCTCGACTGCTTTACCTACACGCGGCCGCGCGACCAGTTCGCCGGACTGCGCCGTGCGGGGGCATTCCAAATACTCGGTTCTGCCGGGTGGGTACTTGACATCCCGTCCGCCATGCCGCTGGCACTGGCCGCGCTCAAGCGGGACCGGCGGCTTGAGGCACGAGGCGCGATCGGTTTTCTCGATGAGTATTTCAGGGCGCGGGAGGGCGGGCCGGCGGCGGATGAGATCGACAAGCAGTTGCTGGCCTTTGCCGAGCGCACGGACAACCGTTCGAATGCGGCTGGAGCGTTGAACCTGCTCGTCGAGGCTGGCGCCATTGCCGGCAGGACATACGGACGGTTGACGGGAAAGGGGACGCTCCTCAACTCCTGTTGCGCCAAGGCGCTGCGCGAGGGCCGGGTTTCGTACGGCGGCGGGCTTGATTCCCGGCCGCAAAGATCCTAACTTCATCCCCGGCAACGAACGACGCTCGGGAGGCTTGACCGCATGAAGAAAGTGCTCATTCCCACCAAGCTGGACCGCGCGGCCGCCGGTTTGCTCACCGCGAGCGGCCGCTACGAGGTCGTGCAGGAACCCGCGGCCGACCTCGCGGACATGGCGCGACGCCACCCCGACGCCTACGCCATGATCGTGCGCAGCGAGAAGGTTACCGCCGACATCATCGACGCCCTGCCCGCGCTGAAAGCCATCGTGCGGGCCGGCTCCGGCTTCAACACCATCGACACGCGCCACGCGCGCAAGAAGGGCGTGGACGTGATGAACACGCCCGGCGCCAACGCCAACGGCGTGGCCGAGCTGGTGATCGCGATGATCCTGGCCGACGCGCGGCACATCGTCGCCGCCGACGCCTCGGCGCGGGCCGGCCAGTGGGAAAAGAACCTGTTCATGGGCCGCGAACTCGCCGAGAAGACCGTCGGCATCGTGGGGCTGGGCAACGTCGGCCGGCTGGTGGCCAGACGCCTGAGCGGGTTCGACGCCCGCCTGCTGGGTTTCGACCCCATGATCTCGGCGGAGCGCGCCCGCGAGATGAACGTGGAGCTGACCGACCTGCCCGCGCTCTTCGCCGACTCGGATTACGTCACGCTGCACGTCCCCGAGAACGACGAAACCCGCGGCATGGTGGACGCCGCCCTCCTGGAGCGCATGAAGGAGGGCGCAACGCTCATCAACTGCGCGCGCGCCGGCGTGGTCCGCGAGGACGACCTGCGGCGCGTCCGGGCAACGAAGAAGCTGCGCTTCCTGAACGACGTCTACGCCCGGGACGCCGAGGGCGCGAAAACCGTGCGCGACATCGCGGACATCATGCTCCCCCATCTCGGGGCCAGCACGATCGAGGCCAACAGCGTGGCCGCGCGGCGCGCGGCCCAGCAGCTCATGGACTTCGACGAGAAGGGCATCACCGCCTACATCGTCAACCGCGATATCCCGGAGGGGCTGGACCGCTCGTACTGCGAGCTGGCCAATACCCTGGCGCGGCTGTGCCGCTGCCTCGTGGGCCGCTCCGCGCCCCTCAACCTGATCGAAACCACCTTCTACGGCACGCTCCAGCCGTTTGCCGACTGGCTGCTGGTGCCGGTCATCGCGGGCATCTGGGAAGACTTCGACCGCGCCATGGACTGCCGCGCGGCGCGTCAGTACCTGCGGGAGATGGGTATCGACTACGTGAACCGCACCGTGGACCCCGAGAAGGGCTACGAGGCCTCCATCACGCTTGACCTGTGCGCGGCCGAATCGGCCGATACCCTGCGCCGCGTGAGCGTGCGCGGCACGGTGGTCGAGAGCACGTTGATGGTCTCGCGCATCAACCAGTTCAACAAGCTGTACTTCGAGCCCGTCGGGCCCACCGTGTTCTTCATGTACGACGACCGGCCGGGGGTGATCGGCAGCATCGGCACCAGGCTCGCGCAGGGCGGGGTCAATATCGCCGATATCCGCAATCCGCTCGACCCCAAGACCAACCGCTCGCTGGCAATCATGAAGGTCAGCCGCCGGGTGCCCGACGAGCTGACGGCCGAGATCGGACGCGAGATTCGCGCCATTTCCGCCTTCAGCATTGTGCTGTAGCGCCGGGAGCGCCGCGATCGCGGGCCGGCCGGCGACGGCCGCCTCCAGGGGACGGCGGATGAAAACCGCGACCATCGGACAAACCGCCGACGCGCGGCTGCGGGCGTTCGAGGAAACCGTGTCGCACTACGAGGCGGCGCTGCTGCGCTACGCCGCGCGGGTGCTGCGCAATCCCGACGCCGCGCAGGACGTGGTGCAGGAGGCTTTCCTGAGGCTCTTCGAACGCTGGAAGCAGTTTTTCGAGCCGGGCCCCCAGCTCTCAAGCTGGCTCTACCGCGTGACCCACAACTGCGCCGTCGACCATCTGCGCAAGGAGCAGCGGCGCGGCCTCCTGCACACGCGTCAGGCGCGCGAGGAGGCGGATTTCGCGCCGCCCGACCGGGGCGAGGCTTTCCGCCTCAGCGAAGCCGCCGAGCGGGCCGCGGCGGCCCTGAAACACCTCAGCCTCCGCGAACAGCAGCTCGTCATTCTAAAGATCTACGAGGGACTGTCGTACAAAGAGATTGGGGCGATCAGCGGGCTCAGCGTGGGCAACGTGGGCTATATCCTGCACCACGCCATGCGCAAGATGGCCGCGGAACTGAAAGAGGCAAAGGCGATATGAGCCGCGACGACGCACACGGCAGGCCGGCGACGGCCGCGACGGACGGCAGGATCAAGTGCGACGAAATCCAGGCCGTGCTGTTCGACTACATGACGCGCGAACTCGGCCCGGCCCGTTCCGAACTGGTCAGGGAGCACCTGCGCAAGTGCCCGGCCTGCCAGACGGCGGCCGCCGAGATCCGGGCCACGCTGGACCTGCTGCGCGAAGCGTCCGGTGACCGCGCCGGCGTGCCCGCGCGGCTGTCCGATGAACGTCGCCGCCGTTTGCGCTGGGCATTCGCCCACCCGGTGCTGAACTGGATCGAGCGCCATCACGTCCTCGTCTCCCTGATTGCCACCGTCCTGGCCGTCGCGCTGGCCCTGACCCTCCTGCGCAGCGCGCGCTTGCGGCCCGCAGAACCGCCCGAAACAATACCCGTGATCATCGGCCATCCGCCCGGCCCGGCCGAAACCAACGCCGCTGCGCCCACGCCCTGACCCCGAAGATATGAAAAGGGGCCGGAACAGGGCGGAAACAGCGCCAATTGCCCGGAAAAACAGACGCCGCAGCCGCCGGACCGCCCGCGGCCAAAGCCGCCGGTTCTCTGCCGCGGCACAGATAACATGCTCAGGCTCAACTGGTTATGAATCCGCGCGGCGCGGCGCCGCAGGCCGTGCGCGAACGTAACCCTCTTGGGTTGAATATCTAACGCGATACGAACAGCGATTCGGGGTTCTTCACAGTTATGAACAACTTGTATACAGCGTCACAGTCTGGTATTTGAACGCCCCGATATGCCGAACAGGCCCAATCCGCGCGCATTCCGCTATCATCGCGGCGACTTCGCTCCGCGCCCGGTCAGGCTGGAGCACATGGAGATCAGCCTGGGGTTCTTCGATGACCGCGTGGAAGGCGTCAATACGCTTGCTTTCACCGCGCGCAAAGCGCTGGACGAGTTGCGCCTGGACGCCGCCGCGGACCTCCGCGTACGCGCCGTGGAATGGATCCCGCCCGGCCCGGCACAGCCCGTCCCTCCGTCGCCCGAACCGGGCGCGCCGCTCGCCTTCGAGACCCGGCCGTCCGAAGCGGCGCTGCTTGTCCGTCTCCCGCGCCGGCTTGAACAGGGCGAACGCTTCGCCGTGCGCACACACACGACCTGTTTCCCTTCCGAAACCGTCCTGGAAGGCATCTACCGCGATACCACGCCGCCGGGCTGCCCGCCGCAATACATGTCGCAGTGCGAACAGTGGGGCTTCCAGCGCATCCTGCCGGTGATCGACGACTGCACGGCCAAGTGTACGATGCGCACCACGCTGGAGGGCGACGCCCGCTACACGCACCTGATCTCCAACGGCGACGTGTGCCGCGACACGAACCCCGACGGCCTGCCCGTGGCCGTGCCCGGCGCGCCCGGACGCCGGCGCATCACCTACGTCAACGACATCCCCATGGCGCCCTATCTGTTCATCGCCTGCGCCGGAACCTGGGACGCCGTCACCGACGAGGTGGTCTATCCCTCGGGACGCCGCGTGCGTCTCGCCTACCTCGTGCCGCCCGGCCGCGCCGCCGGCGCCGACCTGCCCATGCGAATCCTGAAAGAAGCCGTGCTGTGGCAGGGCCGCACCCAGGCCTACGAATACGCGCGCGAAGTCTACCGCACCATCTGCATGGAGCGCTCCAACTGGGGCGGCATGGAAAACGTGGGCAACACCACGATCGTCACGTCCGCGGCGCTGGTCGACGAATACACGCACGACCGCCGCCTGGAATACGCCCACGGCGTCATCGTGCACGAATTCGAGCACAACCAGTGCGGAAGCGACGTAACCATGGAAACGCCGTTCGACATGTGGCTGAACGAGGCCTTCACCGTGGACGTGGAACGGCAGTTCATGGCCGAACGCTTCGACGCCGACCGCGTGCGCCTCGCGGAGGTGGACGCCATGCGCGCCCCCGTGCACGGGCCCCTGGCCGTGGAAGACGCCGGCCACCTGGGCAACATCGTGCGCGAGGGCTTCAACAGCCCGGACGAGCTGGTCGACGGCGTAACCTACGTCAAGGCGGCGGAGGTGATCCGCATGCTGCGCCTGATCCTCGGCCCGGAGGTCTTCCGGCGCGGCAAGAACCTGTATTTCGAGCGCTACGGCGGCGGCAACGCCAACACCGGCCAGTTCTTCGCGTGCTTCGAGGAGGTCAGCGGCCGCGACCTCGCGCAGTTCAGGCGCGAGTGGCTGCACACGATCGGCTATCCGCGCATCGAGGCCGCGCACGCCTACGACGAGGCGACGCGCACCCTGATCGTGGACCTGCGCCAGTCGCGCGCGGGCAAGGGCGGGCTGTTCCACGCGCCCGTCGAGATCGCCGTTGTGGACGAACAGGGACGGGACATCCCCGGCGCTTCGCGCGTGCTGGAACTGGTCGACGGCGGGCCGCGCGGAGGCAGCGCGGCGCACGTCCGCGCGGCGTTCCACGACGTGCCGCGTTCCGCGTTCCTTTCGCTCAACCGCAACTGCTCGTTCTACGGCGCGTTCTCCGACGCGAGCGCGACCGCCGCCGATCTCATCCGCCGGATTCACCTGGACCCCAGCCTCTTCGGCCGGGTCGAGGCCATGCGCACGCTGACCGATCTCGAACGCGTGCGCCTGATTCACGACCCCGAAGCGCCCGTCGGCAATGCCTGGCTGCGGACCATGGGAGACGTCATCCGCAACGACGCCCTGCCGCCCGGGCTCAAAGCCTACCTGCTGTCGATCGACGAGGCGTCGCTCGACCGCCGCTATCTGCCCTGCTACCGGGAACGCTACGCGGCGCGCGGCCGCCTGCTGCGGACGGCGGCCGAGGCGCACTGGGACGCGCTGGTCGCCGCCTTCCGCGCCACCGACACTTACCGGCCGGCCGCCGAGCCGGCCGAAGGCATCGAGGAACGCCGGCTGAAGGCCGCCCTGCTGCGCATCCTGGTGGAGACCGATACGCCCCAGGCCCGGCAACTGGCCGAAGAGCATTTCCGGGCGGCGTGGAACATTACCGACCGCCTTTCCGCGCTGTCGTGCATCAACCTCACGGGCAGCCCCGCGCGCGAAGCCCTGCTGGAAGACGCCTACGGCGCCTGGAAACACCACGTCGCCGCCTACGCGGGCTACCTGTCGGTCATCGCCGGCCGCCCGCGCGACGAAGTGTTCGACATGATCGCGCGCGAGGAGTCGCGCGCCACGTTCGACATCCGCCATCCCGAGCACAGCCGCGCGCTGTATCTGCCCATGGGCGCCAACAACCGCATGCTGTGGACCGACCGCGGCATCGCGTGGCTGGCGGATACGGTCGCCCGCCTGGCGCCGATCAACGAGAACACCGCCAACCGCCTGCTGGCCTGCTTCCAGCACGCGCGTCAGCTCGCGGACGATCTGCGGCCCAAGGTGCTGGCCGCCCTGGAGCGGCTGAGCGGGGCCGTGAGCGAGACGGATTCGCCCTCCGTGGCCGGCCGCGTCAGGGCCGCTCTGAGCCGGCAGGCCGATTGAAGGGACCGGAATCGTCCGGCGTCCCGGAAGGACCGTCCTGCGCCGCGTCTTCCCCGGCGGCCGGCGCCAGCGGCTCAAGGCGGCCGATCAACGCTTCGGCCTCCGCGGCCAGGTAGCTGCCCGGCCCGCCGCGCAGGCGGATTTCCCGCGCGCAGGCCAGCGCCTCGGCTGCCTCTTCCGCCTTGATCCGCGCGCCCTCGCGGCTGAGCCGGGCTTCGATCGCCGCGAGGTTCTCCTTCGCGTCGTCGTACTCCTCGGCGCCGGCGGCGGCGACGCGCGACTTCTGGCTCCAGAGCTCGTCCAGCTGCTCCATGGCCTCGGTCGAAACCGCGTCGGTCGGAAGGTATCCGTCCACGATCTCCATGAACTGCAGCCGGGCCTCATGGGTGCGCAGCGGGCTCTGCGGCCCCTCCAGCAGCGCCCGCGCCGTCTTCAGCTTCCGCTCCGCCTCCGCCGCGCTCATGGGCGGAGCCTGGCAGCGCAGGCGGGCGTCAATGGCCCGCGCGCCCGCCCACGTGGCGGGATACCACTCGCTGAGCTCCAGCATGGCCCAGCGGAACTCCGTTATGATGCGCCGGCGCCCGGCCAGCAGGCGCGGATCGTCGCTCAACGTGTAGGCCATGGAATAGGCGTACTCGCCGTCCGGCGGCAGGGCGCGGAACGCGGTCCAGGCCTTCTCGTAGATCCCGTACGCGGCTTCTTCGTCCGGATAGACGCACTTTTCCATGACGCCCGCCGCCTTCTCCGCGGCGCGGTCGGCCAGGGCGTCGCCGGCAAACTGCCCGGCCACTTCCTCGTAAATCCGCACGCGGGCCACCACGTTGGCCGGATCTTCGTCGGCCTTCGCAAAACGGTTCTCCACGTAGGCCTCGCTCCCGGAAAGCATGGCGCGCGCCTCCCGCGCGGCGGCATCGTCCTCCGGCCCCGCCGCCCGCTCGCGCACTTCGGGCATGCGCCGGCCCAGGCTCGGGCGGTCCTGCGCCATGCCCCCGGCCAGCCCGGCCAGCTCCTTGTAGGGCCCGCCCAGCATGTAGTCCGGCGCGGCGTCCAGCGCCTTGACCACGGCGCTCTCCAGCCTGCGCAGCCCGCCCGCGTAGACCATCTCGCCCGTGTGGTCGAAGACGGCGGCCCAGGGCATCTGTTCCACCGGCCAGGGCGAGACCCAGCCCTGGTAAAGGACCGGCCAGGCCGGCTGAAGGCGATGACACGCGTATACCAGGTGGTTCTCGATGATCCACGGAAAACGGCGGCACTGGAATCCCGCCACGACCAGCCCCCGCTCCCTGTACTTCGCGTACAGATCGTTGATGCGCGCGATCTCGCGGCGCGAAAGCGGACAGGTCACGCACCACGTGTAGGCCACCACGACGCGGCCTTCGAAGTCCAGCCGGCTCAGCCGTTCGCCCCACACCTGACGCCCGAGCCGCACCTGGCTGAGCGGGTAGTCGGCGGGTTTCATGGACAGGTCGATTTCCTGTCCGGCGGCCGCGGCCGCCAGGCCGGCGGCCGACGCCGCGATCAGAAGGCGGAGGCGGCCGAGGCAGTCTTGCCGTTTCATACGTCCCTCCACGCGCCCTGCGCCCCGGAGCTGGCCACCGCCGCGGCCACGAAACGCATGCCCGCCACGCCCGTTTCGGCGCCGGGATGATCGTAAGGCGCCGGCGCCTCTTCGCCGCGGCGCCGCCGGATCGTGCGCTCCATGGTGCAGTGCAGGTTCGCCAGCGCTTCCAGGAAGTCCTCGTGATGGCCGGCCGGAACGCGCAGGTAGGAGCCGACGCTCTCGGGGAAGAACGGGGCGCCGCCGCCGATCCAGTAGGTCCGGTCGCATTCCCCCGCGCGCACGAGCAGGCTTTCCGCGCGCTCCTGGCGCCATTCCAGCGAGCCCTTGGCGCCGAAGATGCGGAACCCGTTGTCGTTCTTGTAACCGATCGCGATCTGCGTGGCCGTGATCAGCGCCGTGGCGCCGTTGTCCATCTCGGCCGTGACGTTGAAATCGTCGTCCAGGTCGCGCCCCTGCACGAAGCTGTTCAGCCGCGCCGAGACTCGGCGGACCTTGAGACCCGAAACCCACGTCGCCGCCACGAAGGCGTGCGTGCCGATGTCGCCGCCGCAGTTGGATATGCCCGTGCGCGCGCGGTCGGTGCGCCACGCGGCCTGCTGCTGGCCGTCCTTTTCAAGCGCGGTGGCCAGCCAGCCCTGCGTGTACCAGGCCTCGATCTTGCGGATCCGGCCGACGTCGCCGCGCCGGACCATTTCGCGGGCCAGCATCATCATGGGATGCCCCGTGTAGGTGTGCGCCAGCACGAACGGCACGTCCTTCTCCTTCACGCGGGCCGCGAGGCGCTCCGCCTCGTCGACGGTCATGGTCATGGGCTTCTCGCACAGCACGGGGATGCCGGCTTCGACGCAGGCCATGGCCGGCGCGAAGTGCGCGTTGTTGGGGGTGGTGATGACCGCGTAGTCCAGCTCAAGCCTGCCCCTGGCGCGCGCTTCGATCATTTCGCGCCAGTCGCCGAAACCGCGGATGCCCCATTCCGCGGCTGAAGCCAGGGCCGCTTTCGGGTCCGTGCGCAGCGCGCCGGCCACGAGCTCCCGCGTGCCGTCCAGCGACAGCGCCCGCAGATGCACCCGCCCGAAGAATGCCCCCGGCCCCCCGCCGCCGATCATGCCGACCTTCAACTTTGCCATGTCCCGCCTCCTTCCGGTCCCGTGAATATACCGCCCGCCCCGCGCGCGATCAAGCCGCACCAGCCCGCCGCCCCGCCGTCCGGCGGCCCCACGCCCGGCGGCCGTCCGGGATGACAATCCGGGAATCCGCCCCGACGGCGATGCTCATATTGATGGTGCGCGCTGCAGATTCGCTTTTCGCAGCCGGAGCGCGTTGGTCACAACCGAGACGGAACTGAAGCTCATCGCCGCGGCGGCGATCATCGGGCTCAGGAGGATTCCGAACACGGGATAGAGCACACCCGCCGCGATGGGAACGCCGAGAGAGTTGTAGACGAAAGCGAAGAACAGATTCTGCCGGATATTGCGCATGACGCAACGGCTGAGGCCAAACGCCTTCACGATCCCGCGGAGATCTCCCTTCACCAGTGTCACCCCCGCGCTCTCGATTGCCACATCCGTGCCCGACCCCATGGCGATGCCGATGTGGGCGGCGGCAAGCGCGGGTGCGTCGTTGATCCCGTCGCCGGCCATGGCGACAATGTGTCCCCCCGCGCGCAATGCTTTCACCCGTTCCTGCTTGTCCTGCGGGGCCACGCCCGCCTGCACATTGTCGATCCCCAGTATGTCACCCACGTGACGTGCGGTACGTTCGTTGTCTCCCGTGACCATGCAGACCTGCACCCCAAGCCCATGCAGCGCACCGATGGCCTCAGCCGTCGTCCTCTTCACCGGATCGGCAATGGCGATGATGCCTTCCACCTTGTTGTCAAGCCCCGCGAAGATCACCGTGCGCCCGGTTTCCTGCAGCTCTTGTGCCGCGGCCCGGAGCGGCCCGGCAAGTCCGGCGCCGCCCCCATCGAGAAATTCGGCCTTGCCGACCCTCACTGTATGCTGTTCCACGGTTGCCGTTACCCCGCCGCCGGTCGTCGATTCGAACGCCTCTGCCCTGGCGAGGGCCAGGCCGCGCTCACGCGCGGCGCGCACGACGGCCGCTGCCAGGGGATGTTCGCTGCTCTGTTCTGCCGATGCGGCCAGGCGAAGCACCTCGCTTTCCGCGAGTGATCCTGTGCTGCGGATCTCCGTCACGGAGGGCCGGCCTTCCGTGAGCGTCCCCGTCTTGTCCACGATCACGGTATCGACGCGTTCCATCATTTCCAACGCTTCGGCGTTCTTGATGAGGATGCCTTCGCGCGCTCCGCGCCCCACGCCCACCATGATCGACATGGGCGTGGCCAGGCCCAATGCACACGGGCAGGCGATGATAAGCACGGCCACGGCATTGACCAGGGCGTGGGCCAGACGCGGTTCGGGTCCAACCCATGCCCACGCGATAAAGGTGACAACGGCGACCGAAATGACGCCCGGAACGAAAAGCGAGGCAACGCGGTCGGCGACTCCCTGGATGGGCGCCCGGCTGCGTTGGGCCTCGCTCACCATGTGCACGATCTGCGACAGAACCGTGTCGGCGCCCACCTTCGTCGCGCGCATCAGGAATGAGCCGGTCTGATTGATCGTCGCGCCGGTCACGGAATCGCCGGGACTCTTGTCGGCCGGCAGGGGTTCGCCGGTGATCATCGATTCGTCCACGGCGCTTCGGCCCTCGACGACATCCCCGTCGACAGGAATCTTCTCGCCCGGCCGCACCCTCAATAGATCGCCCGGCTTGACCTCTTCGATCGGGATCGCGTGCTCCTGGCCGTCGCGGACGACTCGGGCCGTCTTGGGCGCAAGTCCCAGCAATTCCCTGATAGCACCGCTTGTGCGTTTGCGCGCCCGAAGTTCCAGGACCTGCCCCAGCAGGACCAGCACGATGATTACCGCCGCGGCCTCGAAGTACAGGGCCACTTCGCCGTGATGGCGGAACGATTCGGGAAAGGCGCCGGGAAAGAGCGCCGCCGCGACACTGTACAGATAGGCCGTGCCCGTACCGACGCCAACCAGGGTGAACATGTTGAGGCTGCGCATGACGATGGATCGCCACGCCCGCTTGAAGAAAGGCAGGCCCGCCCAGAGTACGACGGGCGTGGCAAGAGCCAGTTCCACCCATTTGGCGATCGCGCGGGGGAGCAGCCGGCCTATGGGGTCGCCGGGGATCATGCCGCCCATCGCGATGAGAAACACGGGCACGGTCAGCGCCAGGCCGATCCAGAAGCGCAGCGCCATGTCGCGCAGTTCGCCGTCGTCTTCCCCGGTTCCCGCGTCCACGGGCTCCAGCGCCATCCCGCACTTGGGGCAATCGCCGGGATGATCCTGCTCCACTTCGGGGTGCATCGGGCAGGTGTAGAGATTGCCGATTCCGGACCGCGGATTCCGGATCTCGGGAGACGCGCCGCCCTTGAGGAATCTCTCGCGGCAATGGGCGGAACAGAAGTGGCGGGTCCTTCCTTCCCGCTCGACGCGAAAATCCGTCGAGGGGTCGACGTCCATTCCGCATACTGGATCAACCGGCATCTTTCCGCATCCTCGTCGTGGCGCCGGAGTGCGGCGTCACATCACGTGGTCATGGGCGTCGTAACCGTGATTTTGTTCGTCTTCGCCTTCAGTTCCTCGATCCAGCAGTACAACACCGGCGCCATGAACATGGTCACGACCTCCAGCAGCATGCCGCCGAAGGAAGCGAGGGACATCGGAACCATGATGTCGGCGCCGCGGCCGCGGGACGTAATGACCGGCAACAGGGCCAGGACCGTCGTGGCCGTCGTCATCAGGCAGGCCCGGACGCGCCGTTCGCCCGCATGGATGGTGGCCGCGCGGATCTCGTCGCGTGTGCGGGGATTCACTTCCTCGAACCGTTGCTTGAGGTACGTACACATGACAACGGCATCGTCCGAGGCGATTCCGAAGAGAGCCAGAAATCCCACCCATATGGCGATACTCATGTTTACGGTGTGCACCTGGAAGAGGTCCCGCATCGGCACTCCGAATGCCGAGAAATTGAGGAACCACGGTTGCCCGTACAGCCAGATCAGCAGAAGTCCCGAGCCCCAGCAGACGAAAATCGTGCTGAAGATCAGCGTCGTGGTGATCACGGAGCGGAACTGGAAGTAGATGATCATGAAGATGACGAACAGGGTAAGCGGCAGAATGAGCGCCAGCGTCTTCTGGGCGCGCAGTTGGTTCTCGTAGCTGCCAGCAAAGCGGTACGACACACCGGGAGGCAGTTGCAGTTCGCCGGATTCCTGCATGGCCGCCAGGTAGGCCTGGCATTGCTCGACCACGTCCACTTCGGCGAAGCCCGGCTTCTTGTCGAAGAGCACGTAGCTGACGAGGAAGGCGTCCTCGCTTTTCACCGCCTCCGGGCCCCGCACGTAGCGGATGTCCGCAAGCTGCGCGAGCGGAATCTGCGCGCCGTCCATGCCGGGAATGAGGATTCTTCCCAGCGCCTCGATGCTGTCGCGAAGCTCGCGGAGGTAGCGCACCCGGATCGGATAGCGCTCACGGCCTTCGACAGTCGTGGTCAGCGGCACGCCGCCCACCGCGACTTCGATGGCCATCTGCACATCCGCGATCATCATCCCGTGGCGGGCGATCGCCTCGCGGTCGACGTCGATTTCCAGGTAGGGCTTGCCGACGATGCGGTCGGCGATTACCGCGGACGCCTCCACGCCGGGGACGTCCTTCAGAAAGCGCTCGATCCGGATGCCCGCGCGCTCGATGGTCTCCAGGTCCGGCCCCTTGACCTTGATGCCCATGGGCGCGCGCATGCCGCTTTGCAGCATGACGAGCCGCGCGGCAATGGGTTGCAGGCGGGGCGCCGTGGTGCTGCCCGGAACGTCGGCCGCGCGGGTGATCTCCTTCCAGATGTCGTCCGGCACGCGGATATGCTCCCGCCACTGGCGGAACGGGCGGCCGCGCCTGTCCGGAACGAGATTGCCCGTTGCGTCGCGCGCGAAATCCCGCGCGGCCTTGTCGTACCTGTAAAGAATGAGCCGCCCGCCCTTGTCCGCGGCGTACTCCGGCTTGTACGTGATCACCGTCTCGATCATGTTGACCGGCGCCGGATCCAGCGCGGAGGCCGACCGGCCGATCTTGCCCACCACGGTGTCCACCTCTGGGATAGCGCGCAAAGCCATGTCCTGCTTCGCAATGATGTCCATGGCTTCGCCGATGGAGGCATGCGGCATGGTCGTCGGCATGTAGAGGAACGATCCCTCGTCGAGCGGCGGCATGAACTCTTTGCCGAAGCCGGGCAGCTTGTGCGCCGCCAGCGACCACGGCCGGCTTTGTCGCACGAATTGCCCCGCGGCCGGCCAGACCTTCCCCAGGCTGGCGGGGATGACGCCAAAAACCCGATCGAATCCGAGCCAGGCCGTGTATCCTACGACAATGATCGCCGCGGGCAGCGCCAGGAACACGGCTTTATGCGCGAGGAACCAGCGCAGCATCCTCGCATAACGACGCTCGATCAGATAGTACAACCCTTGAAGTCCGCCGATCACCACACCCACGAATATGAGATTGCGCCACAGGCCGCGCTGCGGACCGAGCGGCAGCCAGTGCTCGGTAAGGAGCACTCCGACCACAATCACGCCCGCAACGTTGGCCAACGTGGGCGCTGTCTTTCGGATACGTTCCGGCAGGCGGTCCGAAACCGCGACGTACCCTCCCCAGGCCGCCAGCAGGAGCGCGGCGCGCCACCAGCCGAACAACGCCGCGATCAAGACACCGACCAGGATCAGGCCGACGCCAAGTCGCCGCTTGCCTCTGGCATCGAGCGGCCGCCGGGCGAGCACGAGATGCGCCACGGCCGGCACAACGGTAATGGCCGCAATGACGGAACCAATCAGGCAGAATGTCTTCGTGAACGCCAGCGGCCGGAAGAGCTTGCCCTCCGCGCCGGTCATGGCGAAGACCGGGAGGAAGCCGATAACGGTGGTGGCAATCGCGGTCAGGATCGCGCCGCCGACCTCGCTGGCGGCGCGATAGACGACCTCAAGAGAGGTGGCAGGTGTGAGGTGTCGGGTGTTAGGGGAAAGCGAGGTCGCAGGTGTCATTTGGGAAGTGGGAGGGGAGGCGGTTCCTTCGCCTGACACCTGACACCTGACACCTGACACCTTCTCTCTCTCCGCCTCGAGATGCTGCAGAACGTTCTGGCACATGATGATGCCCATGTCCACGATTGTGCCGATGGCGATGGCGATGCCGGAGAGCGACACCAGGTTCGCCTCCACGCCGAGCAGCTTCATGGCAATGAAAGAGAACCCCACTGAGAGCGGCATGACGGCGCTCATCATGATGGACAGCTTGAGTTGCGCCGCCATGATGATGATCACGATCATCGTGATGAGTATCTGCTCGTACAGCGCGGCGTTGAGCGTGCCCAGCGTTTCGTAAATCAACCCCGTCCGGTCATAGAACGGCACGATCGTGACCCGGCTCAGGGTCACCCCCTCCGGCCACCGCGACCGGGGGTTGGTCCCGAGCCACTTCCGCCATGCGTCCTGGTCCAGGTCCGAGCCTTCGAAGGCCGCGAAACCGTGCGCCTGCGCAAAGGATTCCACCTGCGCCTTCGTCGTCCGGCGGAAATCGGCCACGGCTTTGACCGGCAGCGTCGGGGCGATCTCCGCGATCTTGGCCTTGACGTTCTTGATGGCTTCCAGAGGGTTCGATCCGTACCGCGTCACCACGACGGCGCCGACGGCTTCAGCGCCTTCCTTGTCCAGCGCACCGTCCCGGAAAGCGGGACCCAGCGTGACCTTTGCCACGTTGCGAACATAGATCGGAACGTTGTTGTTGACCTTGACGACCGTGTTCTCGATGTCCGCCAGGTTACGGATGAATCCGCGCGCCCGGATGAGATACTCCACGCGGTTCAGTTCAATCTGCCGTGCGCCCACGTCAAGGTTCGACATGCGCACGGCCCTGAAGACTTCTTCCAGGGTCACGTTGTGCGCCCGCATGGCGTCCGGGTCAACGTCCACCTGGTATTCGCGGATGAACCCGCCGACAGAGGCAACTTCCGTTATGCCTTCCGCCGCCTGGAGGTGGTAGCGGATCGTCCAGTCCTGGATGGATCGCAGTTCATCGAGGTCCCAGCCGCCGGTCGGGCCGCCCAGTCCGGCGAGCCAGGGAGCGGAGGAAGAGGTGTCAGGTGTTAGGTGATAGGTGTTGGGGTTCTGCTTCTCGCTGCCTGACACCTCCCACCTCCCACCTAACACCTCTCTCCCCTCGAGCGTGTACCAGAAGATCTGCCCCAGCGCCGTGGCGTAGGGCCCGAGCGCGGGCTTGACCCCTTCGGGCAACGTACCCTCAGGCAGGCCGTTCAGGCGCGCCATGACGCGGTTCTGGGCCGCCTCGAACGCCACGCCTTCCTCGAAGATGATGTAAACCATCGAGAACCCGAACATGGAGTAACTGCGAACCGTCTTGACCCCGGGCATTCCGAGCAGTGAAACGGTGAGCGGGTACGTGATCTGATCATCCACGTCCCTGGGCGAACGCCCCATCCAGTCCGTAAAGACGATCTGCTGGTTCTCGCCGATATCCGGGATCGCGTCCACCGGCACGGGCGTGCGGATGAGCCCCTTGATCTCCCAGTCGAAGGGCGCCACGATGACGCCCCACACGACGATGAACAGCACGAGCAGCGCCACGACCAGCTTCTGTTCGAGGCAGAAGCGGATGATTCTGTCAACCGGCGATGGGACCGGTGGGGAAGGTGTTAGGTGGGAGGTGGGAGGTGTCATGGCGATCTCTCGGGCTCGACGCCCTCGGCCCGCAGCTTGTCCAGGTACTTCTCCGGCTCCCTCAGGAAGGGTTCCCTGCACCCGGGGCAGCAGAAATAGACCCGCTGCCCTTTGTAGTCCGCGTAGTGCTCCCGGTTGATCGCGCCACCCATCACCGGGCAGTGCGTCTGAGCATTCGCCCCTTCTTCCATCTTCCCTCCCACCTCCCACCTTCCACCTTCCACCTCTTCCCCGGGCTGCATCATGCTCGCCTTCCCCTGGATCTGGAGGGAGCTGTCTATCTTGAAAGCGCCATTTGCGACCACGAGATCGCCTTCCTTTAACCCGTCTCTCACCATGTAGGCCTCACCTGCTCTGGGGCCGAGGACGATCTCCCGGCCTTCGAATGCGCCCTCCTTTCCGGGAACGGCCACGTACACCACGGCCCGCTCGCCCGTGACCAGCGGGGCGGACGCGGGGATCACCAGAGGCGCGTTCGCGGCCGAGACCTCCGCGCTCGCGTAGCCCAACTCCTCGGCCGGCACAAGGGGCATGCCGCACACGTCGCAGGAACCGGGGCCGTCCTTGACAACTTCAGGGTGCATCGGACTGATCCACTTGCCGGCGAGGTCCGGCTGGAGCACTTTGCCTCCGTCGGCGGCCGTCACGCGCACGACGGCGCGCACGAACATCTCCGGCTTGAGCCGGCCGTCCCGGTTTGCCGCGTCAACCCGTACCTTGACCGTGCGCGTCATCGGGTCGAGAACAGGATCAATGAAAGCGATCGTTCCCTGGAACGTCTCGCCGGGATAAGCCTCAACCTGAAACTCGACCGGCTGCCCGTAGCGCAGCCAGACAAGGTCGGACTCGTAGGCGTCCAGCTTGATCCACACGCGACTGAGGTCCGCCACGGTGAAGAGCTTCATCCCCGTTTCCACATACATGCCTTCAAAGGTGTCCATCCGTTCCACGACAACGCCCGCCAGAGGCGAGTAGAACGTGATGTGGTCGCTGGGCCTGCCGCTGCGCTCGATTTCGGCGATCTGTTCGGGAGTCAACTGCCAGAGGCGGAGCTTTTCGCGCGCGGACTCGAGAATGGCGCGTGTTGAATCCGAACCTGCCGGCGCCGCGCCGGTCTGACGACTGCCCGCGGCTCTGGCCGCCTGGATCAGCTCCTGCTGGGCGGAGACCAGCTCGGGGCTGTAGAAGTCGGCCAGGTGGTCGCCCTTCTTGACGGGAACGCCCACGAAATTGACGTAGAGGCGGTCGATCCGGCCGGGAACCCTGGGCGCGATGTAGGCGATGCGGGTTTCGTCCATGTGCACCTTGCCGACCATTCGAACGGCGACCTCCACAAAGCGTCGTTCCACCGGTGCAAGACGTATCGCGGCGAGCTTCCTGGCCGCTTCGCTCATGACCAGTTCCGACGGTCCGGTCTTTTCCTCGCCCCCCGTGACGGCGGGAATGAGGTCCATCGCGCAGATTGGACATTTGCCTGGCCCGGGCTGCCGGATCTGCGGATGCATGGAGCAAGTCCACACCTCGGCTTGGGAAGACGAGGCAGGTGTTAGGTGTTGGGTGTTAGGTGTTAGGCGGTGACGCGGACCGCGCAGGATATACCCGGCGATAAACGCAACCAGTAACGCTACCACCACGAGCATGATCTTCTTCGGTCCTGACTTCTTTCTTGTGTTCATTCCTGGCCCCTCTTTCAAGGTGTTAGGCAAACGCCACGGTCCGTTCCCCTCTTCTCCCTCCGAACCCCTAACACCTACCACCGAACACCTATTCTCTCAAAGGAATGCCGTACTTGCCGATGCAACAACCGATGTCGGCCAGGGCGATTTCCCGGTCCGCCACGGCGCGTTCGCGCATGAGCTTGAATTCCAGGAGGGTGCGCTGGGCATCGATCAACGTCATGAAATCGGCCTTGCCGGCGGAAAACTCCTGGCGCGCGACCTCGTATGCCTGCTCGGCCTTGGGGACCAGCGAATCGCCGAACAGCCGCATCCTCCTTTCCGCGTCCCTCGTCATGAAAAGCGCCATCTTCAGTTCCGCCTTGAGCGCGTTTTCCATGTTATCCCGGTCGGTGGCGGCGGCCTCAAGCATGGCCTCCGCTTCGCGGATCTCGGCGGAGTACCTGCCCTGCCAGAGCGGCAGGCTGATGCCGGCCATCAGGCCCGCCTCCGTTTCATCCGCGCCGCCTTCCATGCCGGGCATGACCATCAGCCCCGCGCCGACCATGAAGTCCGGGTAACGGCTCCGGCGCGCGAGTCTGACCGCCGCCCGCTCGCGCCTGACCATGGCATCCAGGGCCTTCAGCTCCGGGTTGAGGTCCCTCAGGATCGCCGTCAGCCCCTCGTCGGGAATCAGTCCCTGGGCCGACGGAGTCATGACGGGCCACGGCAACGGCCCGTCGAACGGAAGATTGAGCAACGACGCCAGTTCCGCCGACCGCGCGGACCGCTCGTCGCTCAGCGTCGCCAGTTCGTTATTGAGGCGGTCCAGTTCCACCTGGACCTTGACCAGGTCCGCGAAACCCGCCGATCCCGCCTTGTACTTTGCCTGCACGACGCTCTCCAGGTCGGCGAGCAGCCTCCTGTTCTCCTCCGTCACTCCCGTAGCCCTGCGGAGGTAATCGTATTCGTGAAAAGCGGTCACGGTCTCGCCGTAGAGCGTCAGCCGCGCGGCCTCGAACTCGTGGGCGGCGGCCTCGGCCTCCGCCAGCTTCTCCCGGGCGCGGAGTCCCAGTTTGCCGACCCCGGGAATCGTCTGCGTCGCGGCGAAACGGTGCAGGAAGTCCCTGCGGTCAAGGGAATACTCGTACGTGAAAGCCGGATCGTCCAGAAAGCGCGCCTGGGGTATGCGATCGAGCGCGGCCCTCCAACGCCGGAACGCGGCCTTGAGCCCCGGATTGTTGAGAAAGGCGTAGCGGACGTAGTCGTCGATCGTCGCGTTTCCGTCGATGCGGGGAGGCTCTTTCAAAACCGGCGCCGGGGCGTCCGGCATCTCAAACCGGCTCGTTTCGGCCTGCGCATAACGGCGCAAAGCGTCCTTCTCGCCGGGCGACGCGCACCCGCTCAGAACAGCGAGGCCGGCCGCGACGGCCAGGGTTGCCTTGACTCGCGAACGCGCGCCTCCGCGTCCGTTATCGCTTTCCGTCATGAACACGTCCTCGCGCGTCAGTATGACTGCGCCTTGTGCCCGCCGCGATACTATTTCTGCTCTCCGCTCTTGCCCGCCGGATCAAGCGCAATGCCTTCGCTCTCCAGCTTCTTGATGTATTTCACGGGATCGGCTTTCAGCGCTCCGGCGCACCCCGGACAGCACATGTAGATGCGCTTGCCGTCGTGGTCCACGTAGGAGGCCTTGTCGATCTTGCCGCCCGTGACCGGGCAGGCCTCCTGCAGCGCGACGGCTGCCGCCGGCGCCTTTTCCTCAGCCTGCTTCCCGGGTTGCTCCGGATGTTCGCCGGCCGCCGCCGACCCCGCGGCCAGAATTCCCGCCACCGCCGTTGCCATGAGTCCCATCAGCGTCTGCGCCTCGTTCTTCATCCGACTTCACTCCTTTCGTTCATCCTGCCACTGCTCAAGGTTTGTGTCCGTCCGGCTCCGCATGCTGCGGCGGGGCGTCACACGACGGGCATTCACGACAGAGACACTCCGTCAGCATCCGGTCGAATCGCGCCCTCTGCTTCGCGTCCAGGACGCCGCGCGCCCGGCGGATATGATCCAGTGTGGCGCGCTCGCTCTCCTCGTAGGCGCGGCACATCTCCATGAGGGCGGCTTCCGTCCGCGCGGTGCCGTTCGTCTCCTGGCTCAGCGCCTCTCCCAAGCGTGCGCGAACCCCGCAGTGCCGCGCGCAACACTCGTCCAGTCTCGTCGCCAGGCGCGCATGCAGGGCCTTGATTTCAGCGGCCTGTGCATCGGTCAGCTTCAATTCCCTGCTCAGGAACGAGACGTCCCGCAGGCGATCGGTTCCCGGGCCGGCCGCCCGGCAGAGCGCGTGGCGGGCTATCCCGAAGGTGTCAAACGCCCTGATGTCTCCCGCCTTGATCCGGTCGACAAGGTCCCAGTCTGAGTCTTCGCTCATCCTTGACGAGGGTGAATTCTCCATGCGTCAACTTCCTCAGCGGTGGCCTGGCCGTCAAAGGTCCAGAACTCGCGTCGCTCGCCGGCCGTCCAGCATGCGGTGGCGGATGGGCCGGTGGCCTTCGGGGCGAAATGTCGCAGCAAGCGGACAAGGGAACGCTTGTCCCCGTCCCAGGACCTCGCCGGTCACCACGAATCGGGTGCCTTCTTCCTGCATAATCTCGGCGGCTTTCCGCAGCGAGTAGATGCGGCAATCCAGACAGGGATTGAGCTCGCGCCCATAGCCGAACTTCGG